>FWPV01002900.1_pt1 | contig 40414 bp, 31 predicted proteins | sample 2228371 | NCBI WGS metagenome assembly FWPV01 (sample SAMEA103939776, study PRJEB20133) | metagenome
AGCAGCACTAACGCCGCTCAGGTCGATGTCCATGGTCAGTTCTTGGTATTCGTCTTCCGTTACTTTTTTATCCAAAAGCAATTGGTGTATGGATTCATTCAGTTCCACCAACTTACGGTCTAACTGACCGGCTGCCATCTTGTACTTCATTTCTATATAACGAAGGCTATCCGGCATCCTTGCCGCTTCCGAGATGGCACTGTTGTAGACATTTTCCAAACTATCGGCTACCTGAGTCAAAGTATCGGCATAGGCATTTAAAAGCTCGGTGCCTTTTACTGTTTCAACCGGGGTTTCTTCCGACTTATTCTCGGTTTCTGTGCTTTGATCTTTACACGCAATAAAGCTCAGCATCAGCAGGGATAGGGAGATGTTCTTCAGATTCATGTCCCGAAGATACAATTTTGGCACCCAGATTCTGCCGTAAAAGGGTATTTTTGCAGCAAAATAATCCATCCATGACTGTAGCCAGTATTGAAGTATACAAGCCGAAGAATAAAATCCGTATTGTCACAGCCGCCTCTCTTTTTGATGGTCACGACGCTGCCATTAACATCATGCGCCGTATCATCCAGGCCTCTGGGGCTGAGGTGATTCACCTCGGACACGACCGCAGCGCAGAAGAGGTAGTGAATTGTGCGATTCAGGAAGACGCTAACGCCATAGCGATGACCAGCTACCAAGGTGGTCACGTGGAATACTTTAAATACATGCACGACCTGCTTCAGGAAAAAGGTTGTCCGCATATCCGCATCTTCGGCGGAGGTGGGGGCGTGATCCTGCCTGAAGAGATTGAAGAGCTTCACCAGTATGGTATCACCCGCATCTATTCGCCAGATGATGGCAGAGCGATGGGCTTGCAAGGGATGATCAACGACTTACTCGAACAAAGTGATTACCCTACCGGACGAGACCTGAACGGGGAGGTAAAACATATCCAAGAAAAAGACCCGAAGGTGATCGCTAAGCTGATTTCAGCGGCTGAAAACTACCCGGAAGAATACCTGAAGGTTCAAGGCGATATCCATAAGTTGACTGAAAAAGCGGAGGCCCCGGTACTCGGTATCACCGGAACCGGTGGTGCAGGTAAATCCTCTCTTGTGGATGAGTTGGTACGTCGTTTCTTAATCGACTTTGAAGACAAAAGCATCGCTATTGTTTCTGTAGACCCATCCAAACGGAAGACAGGCGGAGCTTTGCTGGGCGACCGTATCCGCATGAATGCCATTCGCAACCCGCGTGTGTATATGCGTTCACTCGCAACACGCCAGAGCAATTTGGCTTTGAGCAAAAACGTACAAGAAACGGTTGATATCGTTAAGGCAGCCGGCTACGACTTAATCATTTTGGAAACCTCCGGTATCGGACAGAGTGATACCGAAATCATGGACCACAGCGATGTGGCTTTGTACGTGATGACGCCGGAATACGGTGCGGCTACGCAGTTGGAGAAAATCGATATGCTCGATTTCGCCGACATGATTGCCATCAATAAATTTGACAAACGCGGCGCCTTGGATGCCTTGCGCGACGTGAAGAAACAATACAAACGTAACCACCAGTTGTGGGAAACGCCGGATGAGCAAATTCCGGTTTACGGCACCATCGCTTCCCAGTTCAACGACCCGGGTATGAACAGCCTCTATAAGGCCTTGATGGATAAAATCGTAGAAAAGACAGGCGCCAAGCTGCCTTCGACTTTTGAGATTACCGATGAAATGTCGGAGAAGATCTTCATCATTCCACCGGCCCGTACCCGCTACCTCTCTGAAATTGCAGAGAACAACCGCAGCTACGATCAGTGGGTGGCGCAACAGGCCGACATCGCTGATAAGCTCTATAACCTGAACGGTACGATGGCGCAGTTGGCTTCGTCTAAAATCGACGACAAAGACCGCCTCATCAAAATACTACAAGAAGAAGCAGCTAAACTGGAGCTCGACTTCGATCCACGCAACAAGCAATTGGTGCAGTCGTGGGCCGATAAATGCCAACAGTACAAGGATGAGTTCTTCATCTTTAAGGTGCGCGACAAAGAAATCAAAGTAAAGACCCATACCGAATCGCTTTCACATAGCCAGATACCGAAGGTGGCTACACCAAGGTTCAGAAGCTGGGGCGATATCATCCGTTGGAGTGCGCAAGAAAACTTCCCGGGTGAGTTCCCATACACGGCAGGTATCTATCCGTTCAAACGCGAAGGCGAAGACCCAACGCGTATGTTTGCCGGAGAAGGCGGACCGGAACGTACCAACAAACGTTTCCACTACGTGTCATTAGGCATGCCGGCTAAACGTTTGTCGACAGCCTTCGACTCTGTAACACTCTACGGACAAGATCCGGCGTATCGTCCGGATATCTACGGTAAAGTAGGTAACTCAGGTGTGAGCATCTGCTGCTTGGATGATGCCAAGAAGCTATATAGCGGCTTCGACTTGGCTGATCCTAAGACTTCCGTTTCCATGACCATCAACGGTCCGGCTGCCATCATCACGGCCTTCTTTATGAATGCGGCGATTGATCAGCAGTGCGAGAAATACATCAAAGCCAATGGCATGGAGAAAGAAGTAGAAGCGAAGATCGATGCGATCTACAAAGCCAAAGGGCAGGAGCGTCCGCGTTACCAAGGCGATTTGCCGGAAGGAAACGACGGCTTAGGCTTGATGTTGCTGGGTGTTACCGGAGACCAAGTATTGCCTACCGAAGTATACCAGAAGATTAAAGTAGAAACCCTGAGCCAGGTACGCGGTACCGTTCAGGCAGATATCTTAAAAGAAGACCAGGCACAGAATACCTGTATCTTCTCTACCGAGTTCTCACTGAGGGTGATGGGCGACGTGCAGGATTACTTCATCCAGAACAAGGTGCGTAACTTCTACTCGGTATCCATTTCAGGCTACCACATTGCGGAGGCCGGCGCCAACCCTATTACTCAGTTGGCCTTTACCTTAGCGAACGGCTTTACCTATGTAGAGTACTACTTGAGTCGCGGTATGAACATCAATGATTTCGCACCGAACCTCAGTTTCTTCTTCTCCAATGGTATCGATCCGGAATATGCGGTGATTGGTCGTGTGGCGCGCCGTATCTGGGCTAAGGCCATGAAACAGAAATACGGAGCGAACGAGCGTAGCCAGATGTTGAAATACCATATCCAGACTTCAGGCCGTTCACTGCACGCGCAAGAAATCGACTTTAACGATATCCGTACCACGCTTCAAGCACTCTACGCGATCTACGATAACTGTAATTCGCTGCATACCAACGCCTACGATGAGGCTATCACCACGCCGACCGAGGAGTCAGTGCGCAGAGCGATGGCCATTCAGTTGATCATCAACCGCGAGTTAGGTTTAGCGAACAACGAAAACCCGCTGCAAGGTTCCTTTATCATTGAAGAATTGACAGACCTGGTAGAAGAAGCGGTATTGGCTGAATTTGATCGTATCTCTGAAAGAGGCGGTGTATTGGGAGCAATGGAGACCATGTACCAGCGTAACCAGATTCAGGAAGAAAGCTTGTACTACGAAACCTTGAAGCATACCGGAGAAATGCCAATCATTGGCGTAAATACCTTCTTGAGTAGCAAGGGTTCGCCTACCATCGTGCCGCGTGAGGTGATTCGCTCTACCACAGAGGAGAAGGAATACCAGATCAATATGCTAGCGAAATTACATGCCCGCAACGAAGCAGATGCCGCACATAAGCTTCGCGACTTACAAGAGGCAGCGATTCAAAACCGCAACATGTTTGAGCAGTTGATGGATACGGTGAAGTATTGCTCTCTTGGACAGATCACCCAATCCCTTTTTGAGGTTGGTGGACAGTACCGCCGCAACATGTAGGGACGCAATACCTTGCGTCCTTGTAGGACTGTGGGATTGTATACTGTGGGACTGATTTACTGATTTCTGATTAGAAGTAGATTGCTAAGTTCAGGGTTGATGAATCTCTCCTGACCTGCCAGTCCGGAAGTGTAACGCAGTGAAGCGGAGTCGCTCAGCATCGGATTGAACCCCAATGCTGCGAAGAATATTCAATTTCAAAATTTAACTCTACTCGCCATGATTTAACTCCACAGCTCATTCAATCTTCCTTACCTTCTACCCACGAACCAGAACCCACGACTTAATCGCAGCGTAGTCTCCACTTTCGGACCCTCAGCTCCGCGCTCTCAGCTCCATGCTCTTTGCTAGAAGACCTTCTCGTACAGCTCTCTTTCCGGTGTTTTGCCGATAGCGGATTTGGATTCGAGGATTTCGAATACGTTGTTTTTTATGGTATGGGCGATATCCCCGGTAGGTAAGTCGTTGCAGTCTAAACCGAAAGGATCTTCCACTTCTTCCGCCATCAATTCCAGCCCGATAAAGGCAAAGAATACGAAGGAGGTCATTAAAATTGTCCAATAACCGAAGGCCGGCAACAAGGCAAATGGCAAAAGCATAGAGTAAAGCGTGATAAAGACTTTCAGGTAGACATTGTATGAGAACGGAATGGGTGTCTTTTTGATACGTTCGCAGGCACCGCAGATGTTCATGAACTCCTGACTATGCAGTTTAATGTTCAGGTGGTCTTCAGGGCGAATGGCCCCGGCCTGAAAGGCATCCTGTATTCGCTGAATAATTTCCAATGAGATATGCGCCGGTACATGGCCTTTCTGCTCATAAATTTTTCGATCTTCATCGTTCAAGTGAATTAGTTCATCCAGCTTTACGCCACTGCGTAAATGTTCTTTTAGGGCAATGCAGAAGTTGCTGATGCGCACGGCAAAGAAATGCCTGTTTTCTGTATCATGCTGCGGCAAGGTACTTTGAATGTAAATGGAAAGGTTCCGGCATTCATTCACCAAGGCTCCCCATTGTTGCCTGCCTTCCCACCAGCGGTCGTAGGCTGTGGAAGTTCTGAAAGCCAATAGAATCGAGAGGACAATACCGAGTAAACTAAAGACGCTGGTATCCATGCCTTTGCCTACAAAATGCAAGAAGTCCATGTCTATTATACACAGTGCTGCAGTGAGCCCACCTACCATTAAACTTGAACGCAACACGCGCTGCATAGTCCAGCTGGTATAGAGATGGCGAACGTCTTTGAGCCAGTTTTTATTTGTTTCGTAAATTATCACAGCTGAAATATCGCATAAGCCATGCAGCCTTGCAATAGGTGTTTATAAAAGGGCCGGTGTTCAGGTCTCTTTCTTCCTGCGGGTATGCTTGGCCAGGATACGAAGGCTTTCTGATTTCACTTCCTCAGATTTCCGATGGCCCCACAGCACTGCTCGGGCTTCTTTGCCACTTTGAGCGAGATCCAATATCGGATGCGGATAGTCTTTTCCCAGTTCAAAATTGTAAAACTGCTGATCCATTAAACTCATTGTCCAAGGCTGATGTGCGAGCTCTGTGGGCAGATTACGCAGCTCAGGTACCCAGGTTTTAATAAAGATAGCTTCCGGGTCGTGGTCGAGCGATTGCTTTACCGGATTGTACATACGAACGGTATTGATGCCCGTAGTGCCGGCCTGCATTTGAAACTGGGTATAGTGGATGCCGGGTTCGTAGTCGAGAAAGAGATTGGCTAAATGGTATACGCCGCTTCGCCAATCCTGCTGCATGTGGTGACAAAGAAACGAAACCAACATCGCGCGCATGCGGAAATTGATCCAGCCTGTAGCTTGCAAACAGCGCATGTTCGCGTCTACCATAGGGTAGCCTGTTTGTCCGGTTTTCCAAGCCTCCAGCATCTTTTCATCGCTCAAACGCGGCATACTTTCATACCCTCGGTTTACACAGCGGGTCTCGTAATCGCATTCCATCTCAAACTTCTGGATGAAGTGGCAATGCCATTTCAGTCGGGTGAGCATAGCCTGCCAAGGTCTTTTGTTCTCTGGGTAGGCCGGGTGATTCTTCACTGTATAAACCACCTGCCTGATACTCAGATTTCCCCAAGCGAGGTAAGGGGAGAGTCGGCTGGAGCTTTTCCTGCTGGCTTCCGGTTTGGAGATGTGACGGTGGTATTGACTGCCTCTTTCGCTCAGAAAGGAATGAAGGTATTTCCAAGCCATGCTCTCACCGGCTTTCTGGAAGCTGGATGGGTAGTCAGATTCCAATTGTGCTTGTAAGTCTTTCGCTAGAGGAAAAGAGGGAAGGTCAAACGTAAATTGATTCAGCGCATAGCGATTCACAATCGGGGCCTTGCTCATGGTGGCATACCATTACCGGTCCCAGCCGTCGCGGTTCTGTGCGCCTCGAACAACGCCATCCCGCTGGAATTCTGTCCACCGTATACCTTGTTCTTCACAAAAAGCCTGAATCGCTTTATCCCTTTCCCAACTTTTACGGATACCGGATTCTTGGTAGGAGAAAATAGATTGGATACGGTACCGCTCTTGAAGGCGCTGAAGTACGTCCAAGCATTCAGCATGGCAAGTGTACACTTCGCGTTGAAAGCGCTGCAATTGCCGGTTTAAATCGTTTAGACTATGGTAAATGAACTGCAGGTGTCGGAGCGAGGTATCCGGATAAGCCATCAAACTGGGTTCGAAGCAATAAAGCAGGAGGTAGGGCAATCCCGCTTCTTCGGCATGGTGCAAGGCTGCGTGATCTTGCAAGCGCAGATCGCGTTTAAGCCATACCACATTAATCGCTTCACGCCCCATACTGCGACAGTTCTTTTTGGGCTTTTTTCCAGAATTTGAAGAAGGAAGAATGCGGTCCGTGGATATTGAACATCCAGTCGCGCGGCTCCTCAGTGCCTTTGAAATGCCTATTGAGCGGATGTTCTTTGTAGAGGATTTTCTTCGGATTGAATTCTGTTACGAAGTCGCTATACTCACCCACATAAACCTGCAGTCCGGGTATGATTTTTCCAAGTTCCATCGCAAATTCGATGTTTCTTTGGGCAACCGGATACGTCTTAAATACACTAGGCTCCAAGAGCAGCACGCGGTTGACATTCGCTTCGGCATGCCAGTTTGGATCCAAGTTGTAATAGGTATAGAGCAGGCAGGGTAAGCCGGGCTTCCAATCCAGTGGAGGGGCTTCAGGTAACACGGTTTCTAGCGATGGCATGGCCAGTTCGTGCAGCACCGCTGGGATTTCTAGTTCTTCCAAAATCTCTTTGGGATGATCCAGGAAGGTGTTTTTCTGCTTGGAATAGAAAAAGGTATTCAGGTTCTCTTGGTTGGCGTAATAGCGTTTGGCCGAATTGGCGCCTACCACCCATTGCCAGCTGAGGGCATTGCTGGCCCAGTCGCCATCCAACAAATAATAGTACATCCAACGTGCTGCGGTGAGCCAATGGCATTGACCGAGGTTACACGCCACGCTGGCCAAGTACATGCGTGCGTGGTTGTGCACATAGCCGTTTTGGTAGAGCGATTCCACGGCTGAATCCAAAACTTCAACCCCTGTGGCAGCATCGAGTATAGCCTTCGGCATAGCCTTGCGATTTGCCTTGAGCTGAGGCTGTCGCAAATCAGCATTAATGCCCTCCTGATAGTGTTGCCACTGCAATTGCCAGTAGTCGCGCCAAGCCAATTCTTGCAAGAGCTTCTCACTTTGTCTCCAAGTGAACCCCCTTTGTTTCAAGCTGAGCGCTACTTGTTTTGTGCTGATAACACCCCTGGAAATGTAAGGGGAAAGGTAGGTGATGGCGCCGTCTGCAAAGTTTCTCGACTTCGCATAGGCGCTCGGATTGATGTTTTCAATTCGCTCTAAAATAGCAGCATAATCCGCTGGGAATTCAGGCTGTTTTGCTTGATACGTTGGCATCAAGGGTATAACAAGATGTCCCACTGAAGGTTTTAAGCGAAAAACATATCAGCCTGAGAAGGGATTGACTCAATCTGAAAGGAATGGAGCGGAGTGAAGGAGCGAGCCTTTTCGCTAAAAGGCAGAGTATCAATTACCTGACGAATTCACGGTATTCTGGCACTGGGCTTGGATTACACCAAGTAAGGTTAAACTTCAGACCCTTGGTTTCATTAGGTTCACGAGAAAACGAACCGCATTCATGGGGGGGATCATGGATGCACTTTATCCTGTTTTCTCAATCAAAGAAAAAGCCGCGTATAGCGGCTTTTTCCATTTGTCTCCCGAAGGAGGATTACACACAAGATTGGTTTAAACCCATTAAAAACCAATCCCCACTCTGGCCGGACCCCTCCGGCCAAATTCTTTGCAGATATACGAATATCTACTGACTTATAACAGCAGGTTCTCCATTTGGTTTCAGGAAAAGCCTTCTGCATGTTTACTTTTTTATTAACCTGTGTTGCGCGCTTTGCCCGTTTTCCGTGGTAGCGCGTAACATGTATACGCCGTGATTCAAATGGCTAAGATTCAACTGAATGCTGCTTTGATTGAATTTTTGGCTGTACACAGTTCTTCCCTGCAAATCGTATACCTCAATGAGCACTTCCGATGAATTAATTACATCCAGTCTGAAATTTCCATTGGATGGGTTGGGATACAGGCTGCTGGTCAAGCTATTGCTCACAATACCATTGGGGTTGCTTACTTCTGTCTTGGTGGCAGTCCAGTATACCGCATTGCGGAGAATTTGTCCGTAGTAGCTGTTGATGTCGTAGTTTTCTCTGCGTTCGCCGGGTTGGAAATAGGCTACGCGACCAATTTTTTCATCGCTGTTGGCATTCACTACGCGCACAAAACCGCTGGTATGCGACATCGGCTCTGCCAAATTGGAACTGCTGAAGAGCGGCGTTATCTCGCCCGTTTCGTAGCCAAATGCGAAGTCGCCGGTATAGTTCATATTGGTATACAGCTCATCGTTGATACCAAATCGTGGCAATTGAGCATGGCTTAAGTTCATGGCACTGCTGGCATTTCCGCTCCAGGTATTGGGCGTTCCGGCATCCGGATAATCCATACCGAAGGTTGAAACGAAATGTCCGTGGTTGCTGGAATACAGTTCATAGGACCCGAGGTTTATCCCGAAGCCTGCATTCAAGGAGGCAGCACCGAAAATTTCGTTCACCAGAACTTGCTTGGTCGCTCCTCCGGCTTCGTCTCGGCTGTAGAGTCCGTGATGGATACTCACCAATCCGCCTCCATCTTCCACATAGGTTTTAAGACCTTGCATCATCTCATTGCGCACGTGGGTTGCCCAATGTTTGTAAAAGAACACCACATCGTAATCGCTCAAGTAGCTGGCGAATGAAGCGGCATTGCTCGAATCGTAGGGGAGGGTGCTTTGGCTCATATTCAAGTCGCTCACTTCAAATTGGAAGAAGTCTTCGTCTGATTGTCCGGTTAACAGTTGCACCACATGGCGGTAATCGGCCGGATCCACACCGGCATGGTTGCAGGGAATATCGTTGGCCAAATTGCTGTGGTGGCAATTGGTGCTGTCAATCATCCCTCCATGCAAAACCAGTACTTTCAAGGATTGAGAAAACTGGGAAGGCTTCGGATAGGTTTCCAGCAGGTTTACCAAACTTTTGATCGCATGTGCTACGGTTTGAGGGTACCAATCGCGCGAGGTGAGCAAGCGGAAATTAGCCTTTTCGTTTTGCGGGAAGCTGCTGTGAAGCTTAGAAGCTACCACCACCGAATTGCTCCGATGCACCACATCAATATTCTGATACAGCGTGGCTGTTTGCGCATCCGGAAATCCGGCAGCACCTTCTCCTTTGATCAAACTGAAGCCAAGCGATTCCGTGCCGGGACCACTTGTGCCCGCTATACGCCAATACACAGGCAGAATGGCGCCATGGCATTGAGCCAAAACCGGTTTACCCGCAGCCAAAAACTGCTGTCCGAGGGTATTCAGGTGATTGGCTACCAATTCAACAGTGTCGGCACTTAAGGTTCGGTTGGTGTCCTGGTCGTGTGTAAAGTATACCCCATCCAAAAGAAAGTCTTTCGCACCGATTCCACCCGGCAATACAAAGGCATCATACGCATTAGCGTTGGTGACCTCTAATATGCTTCCGAGTGTCGGAATTTGCGCAGGGATGCTGTTAAATGCGGCATTCCATGTGGCACCAAAGAGGTTTTGAAATTGCTGTTGAAAGGCACCATACGAAGAGCCGGCCAGAGTGTTGGCTGTGGCTTCAATGGTGGTACCATTCGGTATCATGTACGGAATGGTGCTTCTGTAGCCGGGACCGTAAACATCAACGGTATACCCCGCAGCTTCCAGTCCGGCTTTGGCAACGATGTATTCAGAATAATAACATTCGTCTTGGGCAATAAAGAAGAGTACCTTCTTTTGGGCTGCTGCTCCCAGACTGAAAAGCAGGCTTGCGCTAAATGTAAGTAGTAAACGATTCATATGCAGTTATTTGTATTGTAAACCTAGTTTAGAAGAATTTGCATTCGGTGTTAGAATTGACGAAATGGCAGCTTGGGTTTCTGCTTTGGCTTTGTGCTTTAAACGAGTGAAAAAAAGATAGTCGCCCAGGCGACTATCTTTCAAATGAACCTCCCCAAGACAAATCGGAAACTCCGGAATTCTTGCTCAGACTTAGTTTCCTACCGGAATACCGCATGAAGTTAAATCCATTAAGGCTCAATTTGAGCACAAGTTGACGAGTACTTTATTTCAAATGGCTGATCGCGGTTTTCATTAAATAGAGCAAGGCAATTCACTAAGGATTGCTTGAAACAATGAGTTTTTTCCGCAAAACGTTTCCATCAGGCCAGGTGAATACCGCGCTGTAGATTCCGCTCGACAAGCCGGTGAGTTCAACCTGCTGCGCATTTGTGGGTTGAATTTCTTGCACAAAGCTGCCTTTTATGGAGTAGATAGCGATGCTTGAAGGCATTTGATCGTAGTGTATATACAGCGTTTGAAAGGCGGGTTGAGGGTAAACCAAAACATTTGGTTGGTCTACCAAGGTCGCGCTTGTTGTGATGTCGCTAAAATCATCGCTAGCTAATTTGAGAATTTCGTAATCGCTTAAAGCCCGGTTATAGAGCCGGAAGTCATCCATTTTCCCGGAATAGGCATTTCCAATTGAGCCTCCCGTATTTGGCCCCCCGCCAAATTCCCTTAAGGCTCCAATGGTAAATGTGGTTCCGCTTGTCGACCATTTCTCTTTTCTTTCGGCTTGCTTGAGTTCGCCATCCAAAAAAAGTGAAACGGTATCTTGGTGGTACCGTAAGGCATAGTGTGCCCAGCGACCGACCGGAAATGGACTTGGGTAGTTCACATCATCCAAATACCCGGAGGCAAAAGAAAGACCTTGGAAATTGAAGCCCAATCCAAATCCTTTACCGGTATCAAGCTGGCCTTGAAAGAAGGCGAACTCATACTCTTGTTGAAATTGAAAGGGCAAATAAAGCCAAACGGCGTAAGTGCGTGAGTCTTTACCCTGAGGCAAATCAACCAGGTTCGATTGCAGTGACGTAGCGGCATTGGCAAGGTCGAGCGCTTTGTCGTTTTCCTGGTGTCGGTTAGCTGCTTTCAAGGTTGAACCTGGTTTCCAACTTAAGGTGACTTTCTGTTGAACACTGTCGTAGCCCGGAAGCGAGTCGAAGGTGTAATAATGAATCAATCCTTGCTCATGCCAAGTTTGGGCAGAAACATGCAAGGCAAATACGGAGAATAGAAGAATGAATAGTAGGTGTTTCATGTTGGGAAGACCGATTTTTTTGCAGGCTTGCAGCTTCTTTGTTTCGGCAATTGACGGTTGTGGACTTTGATTGAATGGATTTTTGGTATCGTTTAGTTTGGATAAAACGACGCCGTGTTTGGCAGTGATCTACCCATCGCCCAAAAAGGTGCTAGTCTTGCTTTTCAAACCCTGGCTCTGTGCCCAACCAGCACGAAGGCATCGGTGCTGCAGAAGCAAACACAAAGCAGAACAGGGCCATACTAGTAAATTGATATCCTATTCTCGTTAAGTGAAGCAGGTGAACTGAGCGAATTATATAAAATTGCGGCATGGATTCGCTTGAATTGATTAAAAAATGGGTAGACCGTTTTAATGCAGGAGATGCACATGGGTTGAGTGAATTGTATGCTCCCGATGCCGTAAATCACCAAATGCCATTGGGGGTCAGAAAGGGCAGAGAGTCGATTAAAGCAAGGTTTGAAGAGGAATTTAGCGAGGCGAAGATGCACTGTCAAGTTATCCAATTCATCCAAGAAAACGACTGGGTAGTCTTGGAATGGAAAGACCCAAATGGCTTACAGGGTTGTGGCTTTTTTCGGATTCAAAACGGACAAATTCAAACGCAGAGAGGTTACTGGGATAGCCTGCGTTTTCAAAAGAGCCAAGGTAAAGATAGGCAAGGGGTTGAGCTTGAAACAGCGCGATTGAATCTTCGTCGCATTCGCCCTTCAGACCGCGATTTTGTGTTCCGTGGTATGTCGGATCCACAGGTCTATCAATACTACGGTATCCGCTATACCGATTACGAATCGACCAAGGAACAAATGGAGTTTTATGAAGACCTGCTTCGGCAAGATACCGGACAGTTTTGGCTGGTGGAAGACAAACACCACACCGACTTGGGCATTGCCGGGTATTACCTGCTGAATAAAGTTCACCGAAGTGCTGAGATTGGTATATGGCTTATTCCGGAGCACTGGGGAAAGGGGTACATGAAAGAATCGCTGGAGGCTGTTATGGCGTACCTGAAATCAGAACGAAAACTCCACCGCATCGAAGCCAGCGTAGAAACGGAGAATTTGGCCTGCATCAAAGGTCTAACGGCATTGGGAATGCAGTACGAAGGCACTTGGCGGCAATGCGAATTCAAGGATGGTCGTTTTGTTGACTTAGCCTGGTATGCTTGGGTAGGCGATGAATAAATTATAAATTCAAAGCGGGGACACAATGCTTCTTTGTAGGGACGCAATGCCTTGCGTCCCATAGTATCGAAAATTTATTTTCAATTAAATCATCCCTTTTTTACCACGCCACGTTCTGTCGTATACCCAGTAGCATCTTTGAATCATGAATAACATGATATGGCTATACTGGGGAGCACGTGAAGCATGGACTTCCCGCAGATCACTCGAAGAAGGAAAACTCTTTTTTCCCTTTGAAGATGTGAACATCGACTTCAGCCTGGCGGGCAATGAAACCTTAGTGAGCTTGGCATTGGAAGCTTTAGACCCACCTTTGGCAAATCCGGAATACGCCGCGCGCAGCATCGATTTGCTAGCGAATGGCATGAAGCCCGGCGATTGGATTATCATTCCCGGTAAGTTTCAGACCTTATACCACATGGGTGAGATTCAAGGCGACTATACCTATGAATACGATTCCGACTATGGTCTTCATCATTCCCGTAAGGTAGATTGGTTTGTGCGCGATGTTCCGGCTTCGGCTTTGCCTATGTCGCTAATCACCTCCATCACGGCTTCTCTCCATGAACCCTTGATGTTGGAACCGAAGCAAAGTTTAGAATTGCTGAATGGGTATAAGATGGCTGTGGGATTTTAAAACGATTTCTTGCATGGCTTTTGTCATTCTAACTAAAAATGCACTCGCCTATGTGGAAATCCTACTTTATTGCATTCGCCTTGTGTGGCGCATTCATCGCATCCTGTTCAACTGCCAAAGTTCAAACCAATGCGCAAACCAAGACTTTAGCTCAGAAGCATACCAAAATCGCCATTCTCCCATCCAGCATTCATTTCAGCTATAGTCGAGGTGTTTTACCGGTATACGATAAACGAGAAATGGAGATACTGAGCAAGCGAATTAGCATGGAACTGTATTGGCAATTGCTTGAAAAGATTACCAAAAGTAAATCCAGTCTTCAAGTCCAGAATACAGATCAAACCAATGCCGCTTATGCAAAGCTTTTAGAGACGGATTCCTTTTACAGTGCGCAAGAGCTCTGCAAACGTTTCGGTGTGGATGCCATTCTAAAGGTTGAGGTCTTTTCAGATAAACTAATGAACAGTCGGGATATCAGTCGCATGGATTCAACTGCATTACGCTTGGCGGTGGTAGAAAGTACCACCTATTACGCTAGCCTTTTTGAACCGTCTCGTGAAGCAGCCATTTGGACTTACAAAGTGGAATATGCTCAAAGGTATGGCACGACACCGGGAAACGCACTAACCACTATTAGCCACAACCTTGTTAAGAACTTACCGTATTGGTAAGTGTTAGCTAGCGATAATCACCCCCAACTGCATTAAAAACCCGATGCTAAATAGAATAGCACCAATAAACAGCGCTATGCGTCGCGTTTCGTTTTCGTGAATCAAACGCAGTATCAAGGGAACCGCCATCTTGTTGTATAGCCACGCATTTATCTTCTTATAAAAAGCGATGAGCAAAAAATAGAGCGTGGATGCAATGCCCAGCTCTATGTAAAATTGCATGATTTCGGCTTTTTCAATTCCTTCACTGCCGGCTTTTATTCCTTTAACCATAGCACCTATCACGTAGAATCCTACATAAAAACCAATCAGCAGTAAAATAAAAATGAGTGGCAGCTTACTGAAGAATTTGGTGAGTCCTTTTTCTAAACGAGCCATGGTACTTGCCCCCAGCAACTCAGGCGCCGCAAACCAAAAAGCCAAAAATTGGAGGATAAGTCCGAGGGCATTGATCCATTTCATAGCGACAAGATAAAGAATGCGACTTAATGTTCTCTCGCTCATTATCTGGGTGGAGCGCGTAAGCTAAAGGCAATCAGCCAGGGGAATGCGCATCGGAATGCTTTCCCTTGCAGCTCACAAAGTCCAATTTCCAGTCATGCTACTTTACAATCAAGTTTGGCTTGCTCGCGTTTCGCTATTCTTTTTTTACGCGACAGGTTTTGGCGTTGTCTAACGCGAACTTTGAGCTATGAATTCACCATTTGTACAGTATCAGCATTTATCAGACGAGCTGCTGGAGATGCTGGAAGCCTTTGAAATCAAGCTGCGGAACAGCAGCCTTAAGCTTAAAAAAGCCCAGTACTACGAAGAAGCCCAAAAAGCCCAGCAGCTTTTAGACCGCCTGCACGCTTGGAATAAGGAGTTGGATCAGGGGAATGGAAGTTCGAACAGCGACTCTAATTAGTTTTCTGTATGGCTAGGCTTCGATAAAGTGTATTTTTGGCTCTTGTGTTTATGAACCCTGTCCGCTTTTTTATTCGCGTGCTGCTTTTCAGCATACTCCTTGTTTTGGCCCATTCAGCCCAAGCCAACTTCTCCCTTCTAGGCGCAGAGCTGACTTACCGCCATATCGATTCCAATAGGTATGCAGTGTATTTGAAGCTTTACCGCGATTGCAATGGTGGACCGGTTCAGAAAATTGGACTTCAATACAAGTCAGGGAATACCCAGTTTACAGACTCGTCGCTTTTTCTAGCTTATACCAAAGATATTACCGGAATTTCTCCAAATTGTCCGGTGCAGAGTAAATGCCAAGGCTCAAATTTTCCTTATGGTGTTGAAGAGCAACTGTGGATTGACACAGTGGACTTAAGACCCTTTCCAACCTGTGAATGGAATATCGCATTTAAACACTGTTGCAGAAGCTCAGAAATTACGACGGGTATGGCTGGTCAGCCATTTTACATCAGAGCAATGCTGAATAAATGCGTGCCGGGGTCAAATAGTTCTCCTCAATTTATATCCGACGTTAGTCCCCTCATGTTTATGTGTCGAAACAATGACTTAATATATAGTAATAATGCACTTGATACAATTGATCAAGCTGATTCTATTGTTTATAAATTTGGCATTGCTCTGCAGGACGAAAACCAAAGTGTTAACTATAGTAGCCATTTTAGTCCTACACGTCCATTGATGTTTTTAGGGTTTCCTAATACAAATTTACCTTTTCCAGGAGGGATTACATTGGAAGAAAGCAGCGGAAATTTCTTGTTCAGGCCTATAGCACTTAATCAAGTTGGGGTTGTCGTAATAGAAGTAGTGGAACACAGGGAAATCAATGGTGTCATGATGCCCATTAGTGTAATTTCGAGAGACATTCAAGCGAGAATATTGGATTGCCCCGGTCTTAGTCCTACAATTGACCCTCCTTTCTCAGCCCAAATTTGCGTCGGCGATGAATACTGTTTCTCTATTCATACCAATGATAATGATCCCGACGATACGGTAAGAATTGCCATTCTGCATCAATTACAGAACTTGGATATTACCTATAGCCCGGATACAGTTAAGCACGCTTGGGCGCAGGTTTGTTGGACACCAAGTTTGGCAGACTTAGCGAAAACGGTACACCATTTTTCGGTAGTTGCAACGGATAATAGTTGTGCCTTAGCAAAGAGAACATCTAGACTCTATAGCATGGTCCCACGCAACAACAGACCTCAAGGCGTTTTGAACGCAGAAGCATTGAGTTGCCGAGAATTAGCCTTGTCGCACCAGGTGAATTCATCGTATCCAAGCTATACGTTTCGTTACCGTGTTTTTGATGCCCAAGACAGTTTGAAATATGAGTCGTTTAATTGGCAGGATACCGCCTTGCTCGACACAGGCTGGTACCGCGTGGAATTGCTGCAAACAGCCTCCGGCATGTGCGATAATCTGATTTACGATTCGGTATACCTCTCAGCAAACCGGGATAGGGATGAGGCGCATTATGTTGAGTTTTGTGCGATGGATAGCATTCAATTCGGTTTAGCCGGAGGAATTCTAAGCACACTCGATTCTCTGCATTGGTCGCTTTGGGATGGCTTAAATGAAACAAATTTGGGCTGGAGGAAAGGAGCTTTGCGGATGAACGGCAGACTAAATCAAAACTTTGTAGTTCGTTCGGATTTAGGACTTTGCCAAATGCAAGACAGCGTGTTTGTTGAAATTAATCCGGTACCGCAAGCACGATTTATTCTAGATAAGGATACGCTATGTGTAACGAATGACAGCTTGGTTATTTACGATTCGAGCACGATTAGTAAGGGAATGATAAAGGCTTGGTCTTGGAATCAACAGGCCTATTCGAGTACGGATTCTATCTTTGTTTTGCATCTGCAAAAGGGTAGTTGGAATCGACTGCGCTTGCAAGTGCAATCGGATAAGCTCTGTGAATCGGGCATTACGGATTCGGTTTATGTAGACGGACCTCTGAACTACCAACTCATTCCGGATCAACTTAATATTCAGCAGGGCCATTCGGCGAGTTTTGAATTGCTTAGTTCCGAGCCAATAACAGCCTACAGATGGGAACGTAAAGGATGGCAAGGCGCCGATTTTTTACCCGTCTTTAATGGAATAGATATCTACGGAATGGACGCCCCTAAACTTGAATTATGGCAAATTCAAGCAGCGGATAGTGGCAGCTTATTCCGATGTATTGTAACCCGCCATGGCTGCACAGATACGAGCAATGAAGCCTTATTGCAAGTTCTCAGAACAACTACAAGCGTGAACTCAGGTTTAGAACGTGCGGGTTTCCGCCTTTACCCCAACCCGGTAAGTCAAAAGCTTTACCTCATTGCTCAACACGAAATGGAGATTGAAATTGTGGATCAATTGGGAAAAGTGAGGTATTTCGGAAAACTTGGAACCACAGAACTAGCGGTCGATTTGACATCTTGGAGCTCCGGAGTTTACTTCGTGCGCAGCCAAGCGAATCCCGGCGAAACGCGAAAGTTTATAAAGATTAGTCCATAGACCATGGACCATAGACCATGGAAATCCATTCAACAATTAACAGTTAACAAATCAGTCCAACACCCTATGGCGTCTTTCCTCTCCAAATCCACTTTTATGTATGGTTGTCAATGTCCGAAGCGCTTGTATTTGCACAAGAAGCGTCCGGAATTGGCCGATCCCTACGATGAACAAACGATGGCCATTTTCGTTAGAGGTACCGATGCGGGGGTCTTGGCGCAAGAGCGATTCCCCGGTGGGGTAGATGCCCAAGGCGATGACCCGTATCCGGGCTTTGAAGCTGCCAAACGCACTACAGCCTACTTGAAAGCTGGACATGAAGTGATTTACGAAGCCACCTTTGTATACCGCAATACCTTATGTGCTGTTGATATTCTGGTGAAGACGGCTGAAGGCTGGGCGGCCTTTGAGGTGAAAAGCACCAACAGCGCGAAGCCTCAGCATGCCCAAGATGCCGCATTGCAATACTATGTGCTGCATGGAGCCGGAATGCCGGTAGATCGCTTCTATATTCTGCATTTCAATAATGCCTATGTGCGAAGAGGGGACATTGATGTTCAAGAACTTTTTGCCGCTACGCAAGTAACAGAGAAATGCAAGAAGCTGCAGACATGGGTGGATGCTCAGATTGGGGTCTTGCACGATATTTTAGATGCTGGCCGAGAGCCGGACATAGCCATGGGTGACCAATGTTATTCGCCGTATCCCTGCAATTTTCAAGGGTATTGCGGTAGTTTATCAGAAATTGGGTTGCAAAGCGATGTAGGGACGCAATGCCTTGCGTCCCTACCTGATTCAAATATTTACTTCAGTCATTCTGAGATCCGAAAATTCGTGTCGTCCTTTCAATATCCATTATATTTTTTCGACTTTGAAACGGTGATGTACGGTGTGCCGGAATACAATGAGAGCAGGCCGTACCAGCAATTGCCTTTTCAATACAGCTTGCATGTGATAGCAGAACCCGGCGCAGAAGTAAAGCACCTGGCATACCTCGCCGAGGCTGGGTCAGACCCGCGTGAAGGCTTGATACAGGCTATGCTGCGCGATTTGGGCTCGAGTGGTACCATACTCGCTTGGTATAAAAGCTTTGAATGTGGAAGGATAAAGGAATTAGCGCGCGATTTTCCGGTATACGAGAAAGAGCTTCTGGCTTTGCTGGATAGGGTAGAAGACTTAATGGTACCCTTCCAAAATGGCTCTGTTCACTCAAAAGCCTTTTTGGGGAGTTCCTCCATTAAAAATGTCCTCCCGGTCATGGTGCCTGAACTCAGCTACGACGCGCTTGAGATCCAAGAAGGAGGGAATGCCAGTTTTCAATACAGTCAGTTGGCTTCCATGCCTCCCGATATCGCTCAACAAACCCGAGAAGCGCTCTTAGCTTACTGCGAGCTGGATACTTTAGCGATGGTGAGAATATGGGAGAGGTTGGTGGAGGAGTCCATGGACCATAGACGATAGACCATAGACGAGGTGTGTTAGCCTGAAAATGGTTGACGGTTTGTTTATCAAATGTACTTTTAAAAAGTTACTTGTGTTACTAGTAATAATACTTTCTTTTTTGCTTCTTTTTTCTTTGTTTATAACGGCTCTTTTTGTGGATAACCCTCTGTCCACTTGTAGACAGTCATGTCTTTCGCTTCTACTTTAGGTGTGTTTTGAACATTTAGGCTGTATGCATGTGGTGTAAGATAATTTAGGCTCAAGTGAGGTCTTTCTTTGTTGTACAATTCTTTCACCTTTTTTGCTACGCTGGCGCAGTTTGCTCTCGTTATCTTCATGTCATCTAGGTATTCGTGTTTTAGTATTCCTTGGAGTCTCTCCACATAGGCATTTTGTTGGGCTTTATCACACATACTTCCTTTCATCTTCAGGGTTTCATAGGCTAGTTCAATGAATTTGTCTGCTTTGTATTGCCCTCCTTTATCAGAGTGTAAAATGGTATTCACTAAACTTTTCTTACCTCTGTATTGCTGTGCCTGCTTTAGTGTCAATATCAAGTTATAGGCCTTCATATTAGTGCTTATAACAAGTCCTAAAAGTTCTCGTGAGTAAATGTCTTCAACAGTAAATCCGTATAAAATACCGTTCGGAGTGTGTATGTAAAATATATCCGATTGATATACTTGATCAATGCCATTGATGGTTTTGCCATTTATCAGATTAGGGAAGGGCTTGTTTGTTTGGTCAGTTGTGGTTTTAATAGGCGATCTCTTTCGCTTAACCCCAAACCCCAGACTCAGTGCCTTCTTAATAAACCGATCGCGGCCTATAGTAAGAGTGCCATGGTATGTTTTATATACTTTTCGAGCACTCATATGCTTATGCTTCTTACGGATGTCTGTCATAAGTTTACACACCTGTTCTTGCTCCTGTGCATCTAAACTCGGTCTTAGCTGCTTATGAAGTCCCTGACGAGACATACCTGCTAAAGAAAGAACATAGCTCATGCTTATTTGTCTTGGCCGGTTCCCTTTTTCTCGGTAGAACTCACAGATCGGCCTGCGAAATTTTTTTTTATGTCCGTGTTGAACTCCTGATTTGCCATATCAATAAGTTTCTCATAGAACATCTTGTCAAATGATGCTCTACCCAAAGCCGCTTCCAATTCTTTTATGCGCGCTTCAAGCTCCTTGGTTCGGTAACTCTCGCTTTTTGACTCCATAACTAGAACATTGTTTTTAATCAAATATCGACTATATCGATCAAGCCATGAATAAATTGTCTGTCTGCAAGTATTTAATTCCCGACTTGCTTGTGTTACTGTGCATTTTCCAGCCTCAATGTCCGATACAATCTGCTTGCGGATAGCCTCCGAAAAAATACGGTGCTGTTTCCTTTTTCCTGGTGTACTGTTTTCCTTTTTCATGTTGACTTAGTTTTGTCAACTTTTTTCAGGCCAAGACAGGGCGTTGGCGCTCTGCTAGGTGAGCTTCGGACTGATTAACCACAGAGGCCACAGAGTTTTTCGCAGAGAGACGCAGAGCGATTTGGTTTCAGCTCTTCAAATTAGAAGAATTCCAGCGCTGCTGATTAGCTCCAAATAGGGAGGGTGGATTCATAATTCAACCATCATAACTCATAATTTCAGAATCGCGAAGACCATTTAAGGAGTGTCCCCTATCCCAAATCAGAAATCAAAAATCAACGATCAAAAATCCCCAATGACTTATTCATAACTCAACCTTCATAACTCATAATTTCACCAGCCCGGAGCCGAATTAGAATTTTACCCCAAGCCAATGTGCCACAGCTTTTTCAACCGCGATGCCGCGTGAGCCTTTCAATAGAATCAGGCTTCCGGCACTTGGCGCATTCGCTTTGAGGTATTCAGCGGCTTCCTCTGCTTTTTCAAAGGATGGAAAGCGGGCATTCAAAGCTTTAAATTCAGGCCCGATGAGCACTACCTTCTTCAGTTGTAGTTCATCCAACAGTTTTAAGATGGCTTGGTGCTCTGATGGAGCATGGCTGCCAAGCTCGAGCATATCGCCTAGAACCACCACTTTCTCGCCCTCGTTTTCCGCTATGCTACGCAGGGCCAATTCCATACTGCTAGGGTTTGCATTGTAACAGTCCAGTAGAAATTGATACCCTGAAGCTTCCTTCCATTGCGACCGGTTATTGCCCGGCACATACGAGGCAATGGCCTCGGCAATGAGGTGATCGTCAACTTTAAAATGTCGGCCTACCGCCCAAGCCGCAAGTATATTGTATTGGTTGAAGGCACCGGGCAAATGACTCTCCGAGATAAAGCCATTGTCCATCTCCAGCTTAACCCCAGGCTGGGATTGAAGCAAGGTACCGTAAACACCGGCCTCTTCTTTGGTGCCAAAACTAAGCACCCTATCCAATCGCTCACCCATCTGCGCTAACCAAGGATCGTCTAGGTTCACAAAGGCTAAACCGCGTTCTTTTTGCAAATACAAAAACAGCGCACTCTCCTCACGGGCCACTCCTTCTAAGCTGCCAAAGCCTTCCAGGTGCTCTTTCCCAATATTGGTAATCAACCCAAAGTCCGGCTCGCAAATTTCAACAAGCTCCTGTATATCTCCCGGCTGATTGGTGCCCAGTTCAATCACCGCCATCTCCGTTTCGGGAGTCAGTTGCAATAAGCTCAGTGGAACACCAATGTGGTTGTTGAGGTTGCCTTGGGTAGCGATGGTATTGAATTTTTGAGCAAGTACGCGGTATACCAGCTCCTTGGTGGTGGTTTTTCCATTGCTGCCACCTATGGCTAAGAGGGGCGTGTTTAAACTTTGCCGGTGTAAGGTGCTCAAGTCTTGCAAGCATCGTAATACATCGCTCACCAAAAAAAGTTGACTGGGTCGCCTAGAGGCGGAAAAGACAGACTCACTGTCTACCACAGCCAAGGCAGCGCCTTGATCCAGCGCTGTTTCGGCCATTTGGTTGGCATCGAAATTAGGCCCTTTCAACGCAAAAAACAGGCAGCCGGGAACCAGTTTTCGGGTATCGGTACAGACACCGGAAGAGGACAAAAAGTGATGATATAGAATATCTAATGTATTTTCGGGCATGAGGCAACGCTTAAAGCTCAATGCAAGTCTACTAAAAAAACCGAAGCTGCGCATGAAACGACTACTACCCATACTGACACTTCTTACCCTTGGTTTGTCATCCCACCTTCAAGCGCAAAACCTGGAGCTGTTTTTTAGCAACAGCTTAAAGTTTGCTATCGGCCCTTCAGATACCTTGAAGTTCCCTTTTACGGGTGGTTTTGTTTCGCCGCAATTCAATGAGATGGACCTCAACCTCGACGGCGTGATGGACATGGTGGTCTTTGATCGCAGTGGCGGACGAATTAGCACTTACCTCAACAAAGGCACAGCCTACCAAATTGATTACATCTATGCCCCGCAATACGAAGAGTTTTTCCCACGGATGAACTCTTGGCTGCTCACGCGCGACTACAACTGCGATGGAAAACTCGACCTGTTCACCTGCGGCAATGTTTCAGGGGTGAAGGTTTTTAAAAACGTATCGGCCAACGGTAACTTGGCTTTTGAGCATATCACAGAGAGCATTTTCGACCTTGACAACCAGCCTTTGTATGCCCTGAACCAAGATATTCCGGCTATTGAAGACGTGGATGGCGATGGCGACCTCGATTTCCTATCCTTTGGTGTTTTGGGAGGCTACGTGAGCATGTACCGCAATGAGCGTGTAGAGAAATCCAATTCCTGCGATAGCCTCGTTTTCAAATACGTAGATGGCTGCTGGGGCTCTTTTGTGGAGGCCGGATTTACCAACGACGTGTTTTTGGGCGATAACTGTTTTGAACAGAAATACTACAAAGGCGCCGTGCACGCGGGCTCTACACTATTGATGTTCGACAACGATGCAGACGGCGATTTGGAGATGCTTCTGGGGGATGTTGACTTCCCTGAATTCAAGCTTTTACGGAATGGGAAAAAGGAAAGCAACTGGACCTGGGATACCATCATCTCTTCTAAAACCGGCTTCCCGAATTCCATGCCGGTGTACATCGATAAGTTCCCGGCCGGATTTTATTTGGACGTGAACAACGATGGGAAAAAAGACCTCTTGGCCTCAGCAAACGATGAGCTTTCTTCTTCTAACCTCTTCCAAAACTGGGTCTATACCAACAGTGGAGCGAACAATAAACCGGTATTCAATTTTCTTGATTCCGGGTTCTTGCAATCGGAGACCATTGATTTTGGCTCCATGAGCAAGGTAGCCTTCTTTGACGCTGATGGCGATGGCGACCTGGATCTGGTGATGAGCCACCGGGGAAATTTCAGGGAGACCAAAAACACGGTAGATAGGCTTGTTTTGTTTGAGCGAAAAGGAAGCGGATCCTCCGTTCATTTTGTGCTGAAAAACGAAGATTACCTCGACTTAGCGAAAGACTCCCTGCAAGGACTGCATCCGGCCTTTGGCGACTTAAACGCGGATGGAAAACCGGACCTACTCCTGGGCGTGCGAGATGGATCCATTCGCTACTATAACAATACCGGAACCTTGGCTGCTCCGGCTTTTACCTTGCAGAATGACACCCTAGGAAGCATTGACGCGGGTTCTTTTAGCACACCGGCTTTGGTGGATATGGACAACGACAAGGACCTTGATCTGCTCGTAGGTCATAACGGCGGCACCATTAAATACTACGTAAACCAAGGCGATAGCCTTACGCCGAATTTCTTGAAAACATCACTCACCGATTCGCTGGGTCGTATTTTGGTCAATAATTTTTACTGGCAATACGAGTACGACCAGGTAACCTTTGAAATCATCGACTCATCACGCTTGTTTGAGTTTGAGGGATTCTCCGTTCCGTATGTGGCGGATATGGACAACGATGGTAATCCGGAATTACTCGTAGGTTCCAAAAAAGGTGAAGTGAACATCTACCAGATGCTGAAAAATACACCGGGCGATTCGTTTCCGGAATACAAAGACTACCTCGTTTGGCCTAGAACAGGCAGGAAAGGCAGTTTCTACTTCGGTGCTCGCACCACGCCGGCAGCGACTGACGTAAATGGCGATGGCAAACCGGAACTCTTTGTAGGCAACAGCCGTGGAGGCATCCACTTTTTAGCCAGCGTTCAAGGTAAGCTCGATTCCCTGATCACCTCCGCGCCGGTATTCGCTAAAGAACTCGACTTACAGCTTTACCCTAACCCAACGCAAAACGATGCGAAACTCCAACTGTCTGAGCTGGCTTCTTCCGATATTGTGGTGGAGTTAGCCGATGTGCAGGGTAGGGTCTTGTATAGCGGCACCTGGGAAATGGCCAAGGCTCGTAACGAGTACCTTCTGCCTACCTCAGCACTTAAGCCGGGGTCTTACTTTATTCGCTTGAGCGGAGGTATGAATGCAAGCAGAGTATTGATTAAGCTAGACTGAACGCGTTTTTCTAAAAGGGTTTGCACCGCTTGAGTGGCCACCACGATTTTTCATTCATATTTCGCTTTTAAGTTGGGCTTGCGTTTATTTGAACTTCTTTAGCGAACGAGAATGAATTATAAATGGCCTGTATATCTTTTGATTGCAGCTTCTGCATGGCTAAGCAAAGAGGCTGCAGCACAGGGAGAATTTAGCGGTAACTTCCAGTCCAATACCCAGTTTTATTTGAGAGACGATAGGATTGGAGCCAATACCACACAATACCTTCGTGAGAAATCAAGCACCGATGCGTGGCTCTATATGAACTACAAAATCAAAGGCTTCTCTTTGGTGGCACGATACGATGTGTTCAATAACAGCCCTTTGCTTAACCCGCAGGCAGCCTATACCAACAGCGGCATCGGCTTTTGGTCGGTTAACAAACAAATTGGGAACCTCAGCATCACCGGGGGCTATTTCTACGACCAGTTTGGCTCAGGCACCATCTTCCGTGCTTTTGAAGACCGACTCATCGGTATAGACTATGCAGTTCGCGGAGTACACGTGCACTACCAGATCAACGATAAGTGGTTTTTAAAGGCCTTTACCGGACAACAAAAAGGATATTTGGACCTGGACGGGACGGATACGCGTTTTAGTGTGTCTCCACAGGTAGTGAAAGGGTTCAATACAGAAAGGCGCTTTGAGTTTGGCAAATACTCGCTTGATCTAGGGCTGAGTGGCGTAAACCGCACGCTTGATGGAAAAACCTTAAACAGCCTCGTAAATGAAATCAATGGATTGCCCATTGAAAAACGCTTCACACCATACAGCAATACCTATTTAGGAGGTCTTTACTATACCCTGAACTTGGGACGATTCGCTTTGATGTCTGAATTTGTTTACAAAACCAAAGAAGCCCTCCGAGATCAATTGGATCAATCCGATTTATATGGATCGGATGGTAAGGTGTTTATGAGTTCATTGAGTTATTCGCAGCTGGGATTAGGTGTAAACGTGCAGTACAAGCGCGTAGACAATTACCAATTCCGTAATTCACCCAATTCACAGCAGCTGAACGGACTGCTCACTTATTTGCCTACCAATACCCGCCAGAATGTGTATCGCTTGCTCGCTCGCTATACGCCGGTGGTGCAAAACCGAGGTGAAAATGCGTACCAAGCCGACATCCAGTTTTCGCCAAGCAAAAGGCTCAGCTTTAACCTGAACTACTCCTACATTGAAACACTGCAAAGCCAGAAATTGTATGAAGAGTACTACGGAGAGGCCAATTTCAAGGTGAATAAAAAGTTGAAGCTAGCCCTCGGCTTCCAGAGCATCTTTTACAGCCAGGCAATCTACCAGCTAAACCCCAATGCGCCGGATGTAGAGGCCTATACTCCTTTTACCGAAATCACCTATAAACTGAACAAACGCCAAAGTATCCGCGTGGAGGCACAGTACATGAGCACCAAAATGGACTTAGGCAGCTTTGTGAATGCCTTGGTAGAGTTCAATATCGCGCCTCACTGGAGCTTCTCGGTAGGCGACATGGTCAATACCGATCCGGTAAGAACACCGGAGACACCGCAAGAAGCCATCTCGGAAGAACAAATTCACTATTACAATATCTTTGCATCCTATACGTATAAAACAACCCGCTTTACGGTAAACTACCTTAAGCAAGTGCAGGGGGTAAATTGTACAGGCGGTATTTGCCGAGTGGAGCCGGCTTTTAGCGGATTCCGTATCGGCTTAACAACCAATTTCTAGTTATGAAAAAAGTAGCGTTTGCCTTTTCAGCAGTCCTCTTGTTCTTCGCCTCTTGCGAGGAAGAGCCACTGCCGATTATTTTTGAAGAACCCATCCCGGCCCTGCTCGATACCACCTACCAAAATTCGTCGCCTAGCCCTGTGCAGAATAAGGTCGTCTTGTTTGAAGATTATACCGGCGTGCGCTGTGTGCCTTGTCCTACAGGTCATGCGGCTTTGAAGTCGATACTAGACAAATACCCGGATCAGGTGGTAGGTATTGCTATACACCCGGGTAACAATGCTTTTCCTCAGTCGTTTTCCTATGCCAAAGACAGCCAACCCGACCTGAATACCGCCTGGGGCGAAAAGCTCATGGCCATCATTGGCAAACCCAATGGTATCCCATTTGGCACGGCAGATCGGGTACTGAAGAATACCTTGGTTTCGCAGTGGATGGAGCAGGCAGACCAGCGCGTTGTGGTTCCGGCCCCGGTGAATGTGAGTCTGCAAATCTTAAGCTACGACCCGTCCACCCGGGCGCTGCGCTTTGAGGTTTTGATCGAAGCTACACAAACCCTGGATGAGGAACTGTTCTTCTCTACCGTCTTTACAGAAGATGGCATCGTAACCTGGCAAGAAACGCCTCAAGGAACCGATAAACAATACGTGCACAACCATATCCTGCGCGATATGCCGCATTTCGCTACCAAGTTAAATCCTAACAAAACGCCGGCACTCACACCGGGCCGGGTTTTCCAAAAGCAATACGAATACATCCTTGATGAGAAGTGGGAAGTAGGTAACCTGAATCTGGTGGCCTATGTTCACCGCGACGTAGAAGTAGTGCAGTCGGCTGAAATACCTGTTCAATAAGCGATGTGGGAAAGCAGCGTCAAAGGCTTTAAAAATTATTTAAGGCTGGAGAAGTCGCTTTCTCCCAATTCCATCGCTTCATACCTCAACGACCTGGATAAACTCATCCAATACTTCCAGATTCAGGGCATAACGAAGTCGCCCGAGGCGGTGAACTTCCAAGACCTGAAGGCCTTTATCCACTGGATCAGCGAACTGGGACTCGCCGCCAGCACCCAAGCGCGCATCATCTCAGGCATACGCGGATTCTTTTCATACTTGCTCATCGAAGACCGCATCGATTCCGACCCAACGGAGCTGTTGGAAAGTCCGAAGTTAGGCCGCAAATTACCTGATACCCTCAGCTTTGAAGAGATTGAGCGATTGATAGCCGCCATAGACCGATCCAAGCCCGGAGGCGAACGCGACAAGGCCATGCTGGAGGTGCTTTACGGCTGCGGCCTGCGGGTATCTGAACTCACAGAGCTCCAAATCTCCAATATCTATTTCAAAGAAGGCTTTGTGCGGGTGATTGGCAAGGGAAACAAAGAACGTTTGGTGCCTATTGGCGACAGCGCCTTGAAGCAACTCGACCTCTACATCCACCACGTTAGAGTGCACCTGGAGGTAAAGCCTGATTACAGGGATCATGTATTTCTGAATTTACGGGGTAGCGCCATCAGCCGGATCAGTGTGTTTAACCTGATCAAGTCTTTAGCGATGGCTATCCAGCTCAAAAAGACCATCTCTCCCCATACCTTTCGTCACTCCTTTGCTACGCATTTGGTAGAAGGAGGAGCAGATTTACGCGCGGTGCAGCAGATGCTCGGCCATGAGAGCATCACCACCACAGAAATCTATACCCACCTCGACCGCGAATACCTGAAATCGGTGGTAAACCAATTTCATCCCAGAAGCCGGAAATAGGGGTATTCAGCTGATTTTCAAATCGGCATAGGGGTAATGTAGACCCACCGCGTTATCAAGGGGCATGAGATTCAGCATCCTTCTATCGCTATTCCTTCTTGGCTTAACCCAGAGCCGGGCAGCTCGTATCCAGGGCGTCGTTACAGACAGCCTCAGCGGAGAGGCGTTAACCGGGGTGAGCATTTTTATTCCATCAAGTCAAACAGGCACCATCACCGACCTAGACGGCCACTTTAGCCTGGAGGTAGACCAGCTGCCGGTAAGTCTGCGCATTTCGTACTTGGGCTATACCAGCCGGGTGATTGAAGTGAAGTCGGCACAAACGGCCCTGCGCATTCGTTTAAGCGAAGCAAAGACCACCTTAGAAGAAGTGAGTATTCGCGCAGAGAAAGCGTGGCTCAATACCACCCAAAGCGCATCCACCTACCAATTGCAGGGTAAAGGCTGGCAGGCGCTTCCAAGCTTTGCCGGAGAACCGGATGTGGTGAGTGTGTTGATAACGCTGCCAGGGGTAAAAAAGGCCGGCGACGGATCCGGTGGTATGCTGGTGCGCGGAGGAGGAACAGACCAGAATGCGGTATTTTTAAATGGCGTACCGGTATTTCAAGCCGGGCATATCATCTCGTTTTATTCGCCCTTTCAGCCTGAACTGATTGAGAAAGCTACCTTATACAAAGGCAATGCGCCGGCCATGTTTGGTGGCCGACTTTCTTCCGTCTTGGATATCGAAAGTAGCAGGCCGGATTCGGTAATTCGCACCGACTTGAGCCTGGGACTGCTTTTAGCGAAAGCCTATGTGCGCGGGCCATTGAGCAGCAAAACCAGCTTCTCTTTAGCTGCTCGTCGCTCCGGGCCGGATTTGGTTTGGCCACTTTTCAAGCAAAGTTTCCCGGCGAAGTTCTACGACGGACAGGCGGCACTTTACCATCGTTTTAATGCCAAAAACGAATTGGCCTGGCAGTTTTTCAGCACAGCCGATGCGCTCCAGGTGGGCGGTTCAGACATCGCTAAATTCAAAGACACAGAAAAAGGTTTACTGCCCGATATGCAGCTCGTGAGTAAGACACAAGAACGTCATAGCAGCCTTCGCTATACCCACACAGCCCGCAACTGGCGATTTACCCAATTGCTTTACGGACTGGAAAACGAAAACAGCAGCTCGCTCAGCTGGACCGATGCTGCCTTGCATATCCATTCTGCGCTTAGGTCGGCCGGAATATCCGGTACCGCCTCGTATGCAGCCAAGGTGAGATGGACAGTCGATTTGGGCTATAGCCTGGCCCAATATCGCTTGCAACTGATGCAGGTGAGGAGTGAAGGGGAATTGTCTGAGGCTATCGGACAGCGTGACGCCGAAGGGCATCGCTATGCAGAAACAGTAGTTTTTGCCCAGGCCGGCTATAAACTCAATGCCAAAACCAGCCTGAATGGAGGCATGCGTTTGGCGCGGTATGGACAGAGCTGGAGCCCGGAGCCCCGGGTGGAATTGAATCACCGTATCCAAGACGACTGGACCCTAAGTGCGGGTATCTCACGTAATGCGCAAGGACTGCGGAGGGTGAGTAACGCATCTACGGCTTTGCCTTTCGACATCTGGTATCCGGTAAGCGAATCGGTGAAGGTGCAAGAAGCTTGGCAAACACAGATTGGCACACGCAAACGCTTCAATCGTTGGGTAGTGGAAGGCGAAGTTTACTACAAAGAATTAGCAGGATTAAGCGAATACAAAGAGGGCAGTGTAGTCTTTCAAGCCAAACGCATAGCGGATGAGATGACCACCGGCAGAGGCTGGGCTTATGGACTGGATTTCCAGACGCGCTATGAGGGCCGGGGCTTTCAAGTATGGATGAACTATAGCTTGAGCCGGAGTATGCGACAATATGATGCCTTGAATGGGGGTAAAAGCTTCTTTGACCGTTGGGATAGAAGACACGATATGAACATCGGAACCCAAATGCAACTCAACGGAAACTGGAACTTGAATGCGGCCTTTTACTTTGCCAGCGGAGCCCGCTATACCCCAAGGGTGGCGCAGTACCTCACGCCGGGAGTGCCAGATCCGGGTCCTATTGCCATTCCGGTTTTTGGCGCTCGAAACAGCCAATCGCTAAGCGCCCCGCACCGCCTGGATATTTCGCTTAGCTATACCGTGCGAAAAGCGAAAAGCGAGTGGGAGCTGCAGCTGGGAGCCTACAATGTTTACAACAGCTTGCAGTCGTTTAGAACGGAAGTGATAGAACGCAATGGCAGGCTGGTTTACCGTGAAGTGGGATTATTTGGAATGATGCCTAGTATGGCCCTTAAATGTAAATTCTAATGAAACAGTGTATCCTCCTTTTCTGTTTAGCGATACTGGCTTCTTGCAGGCCGGATGAGAAAGAATTGCCAACGGCATCCTTTCAGCAGCGTTTGGTGATTAACTCGAGAATTGGTCCGGAAGACCGCCTATACGTGGCCATCTCCCGCACTTTGCCGCCCGATCAGTTGGGCGATAATCCCGGTTCAGAGGCCTGGCTGGCGCGGGTGATGGTGGATACCCTGAAGGTGGTATTGGAATACGGGCAGCACATAGACACCTTAGATGCCGAGGCGCCGGGCGTGTATGTGGCCGAGCTAAGTGCCTTGCCGCGCAGAGAATATGCGCATATCATGGTATACAACAAACACGGGAAACTGCTCTTGGAATCGTATACCCGGGCGCAAGAGGAACCCAATGTGGCTCAATGGGAACCCAAGGCCAAGGTAAGAGCTAGCGATACCTTGTGTTCCATCAAGCTGCGCATTGAAGAGACCCGCAAGGAAGATTGCTGGTACCTGGTAGCCTTTTCTCGCTTGAGCGATAACTTGGCCTTGATAAACCAGAAGAAAGTCACCCTAAGCCGAATCTTAGCCGACCCAAGCCTCCGGGCTGAAAGAGCTTTTTTGGTGAATTCTGACCAGCTGGTGAATGGCGTTCTAAACCTGGAAAAAGAGTTACCCTGGTTAAAAGCGAGCGATACCCTTTTGGTGAATGTTTCCCGCTTAGATCAAGACTACTACCGCTACCTGAAAGAACAGCTCAAAGCGAGCAATTGGCTGAACCAGCTGATGGGTGAAAGCATCAACCTCAAAGGCAATGTAATAGGAGGACTTGGTTATTTCACCCTGCACCGCACCCGGAGCAAGATCTACTTGATGCGGGAGCACATACAGTAGGATGTGTGATTTGCTTAGGAGATAAGCTACCAACCCAGCTTGGCCAAGCTAAAAGTATGAGTTATGAAGGTTGAGTTATGAACGGTTACGGAAAGTAGAGTCCATAGACCATCGACCATGGACCATAGCCGGGGCGTTGATGCTCTGTTAGGTAAGTTTCGGGTTGGCGAGTTTCGGGTTTCGAGGAATAGCGAGGAGCGCAGAGCATAGAGCAGAGGGTTTGATTCGGGAATCCTTTTATTTAGCGGCACTGGACTTCTTCCCGATTAGTATACATCGGGACCAGTGAAAACGGAACATGGCTGGTTTCGAGTTAGCGAGTTTCGGGTTTCGAGGAATAGCGAGGAGCGCAGAGCATAGGGTTTCCTTTCCGGTTCCTTTTCTTACCTTGAACACATGAAAAATCTAAATGAATTGCATTCAGGGCCGAAAGAGGTGTCGGCACAAGCGTTTTTCAAAGGTGAACTGGGTAGCACGGTATCCATACAGTTGATGGCCGGGGCTAATTTGAAGGAGCACAGCAGTAAAACAAAAGCCTTGTTGTTGTGTGTGAGCGGCAAGGTAAGCTATACCGAATCGGAGGCTTTGGAGGTGACATTGAGTTCAGGCGATTATGTGCTGATTGAACCGGAAGTGAAACATGCTGTTTTGGCCCATGAGCACTCGCAGTTGCTGCTGTTGAAATAGAAGAAGGCTAAGGGCATGGAGCAGAGGGCTTAGAGCCGGGGCCTTATCGCTCTGATAGGGGAGTTGCGGGTTGGCGAGGAATAGCGAGGAGCGCAGAGCAAGGGGCAGAGGGATTGGAGCCGGGGACTTAACGCTCTGCTAGGTGAGTTTCGGGTTGGCGAGTTTCGGGAAAAAGCCTAGAGCGCAGAGCATAGGGCAGAGGGATTGTCGCGGGAATCCTTCTATTTAGCGGCACCGGACTTCTTACCGATTAGTATACATCGGGACCAGTGAAAACGGAACAAGGCTGGTTTCGGGTTGGCGGGTTGCGGGAAGAGGCAGGGAGCCAAGGGCATGGGGCAAAGGGCGTTTGCGTTAATGCTTTGCTGTGCGCACAACGAACCGATATAATGATTGATAATGAAGTTTCTCTAAAATTAGACTTGGGTGGCATCCTGTTCTTCCCATTAATCCCATAAATCCCAGTTCTGACATGGCGAGTTTCGGATTTCTAGGAGTAGCTTAGAGCAGAGAGCAAGGGGCATAGAGCCGGGGCGTTGGCGCTTTGCTAGGTTAGCTTCGGACTGTTTAACCACCGAGGCCACAGAGTTTTTCGCAGAGAAGCGCAGAGAGATTTGGTTTCAGCTCTACAAATCAGAAATCAAAAATCAACGATCACAAATCCCGGCTGGCCATTCATCATTCATCCATCAAAACTGATACTATGTTTCTCCCGAAACCCGCAACCTCTCTGCCTCAGAGCTTGTCTGTCACAATTTTATACGTTGGGTCTTCTAGCACGTTTACTTCAATCATACCCTCGGCGTTTTGAAGCAGCTGACGGCAATCTTCGCTCAGGTGTTTCAGTTGAACGGTTTTGCCCTGTTTGTGGTAGCGCTCGGTGATGCGGTTCAGGGCCTCAATAGCCGACATGTCCACAACGCGTGATTCTTTGAAGTCGATGATGACTTTTTCCGGGTCGTTGAGGGTATCAAACTTCTCATTGAAGGCGGTAACGGAGCCAAAGAATAGCGGACCGTAAATTTCATAATGCTTCACGCCTTCGTCATCTACAAACTTGCGGGCGCGGATGCGTTTAGCATTGTCCCACGCGAATACCAAGGCAGCGATGATAACACCTACGATTACAGCCACAGCCAGGTTGTGAAGCACGGCCGTTACCAAGGTTACCATGAGCATCACAAAGACATCGGATTTCGGCATACGACGGAATACCTTAAAGCTGGCCCATTCAAAAGTTCCAACCGATACCATGATCATCAGTCCGGTGAGGGCCGCCATGGGCACCATCTCAATAAGCGATGAGCCAAACATCACGAAGAAGAGCAACATCACGGAGGCTACGATACCGGATAGTCGGGCGCGGGCCCCATTGGAAACATTGATCAAACTCTGGCCAATCATGGCGCAGCCGCCCATGCCGGAGAAGAATCCAGAGAGGATATTGGCCGTTCCTTGAGCGATGGCTTCTTTGTTGCCCCTACCGCGGGTTTCGGTCAGTTCATCCACGATGTTTAAGGTGAGTAAACTCTCAATTAAGCCTACACCTGCCACGATGGCGGCGTAGGGGAAGATAAGCTGCAGGGTGGCGAGGTCGAAGTTGATAGCCGGGATATGGAAGGGAGGGAATCCCCCTTGGATGGAAGCGAGGTCGCCCACGGTTTTGGTATCGATACCTAGTACGGCCACCAAACCAAATACAACCAGGATAGCGACAAGCGAGGCCGGTACCGCTTTCGTCAGTTTCGGTAAGAAGTAGATGATGGCCATCGCTAGAAGAACCAAACTGAGGAAGATGAACAGGGTAGAGCCGGTGAGCCAGTTTCCATTGCCATCTTTGAATTGGTCCATTTGCGACATAAAAATGATGATCGCTAAGCCGTTCACAAAGCCAAAGATGACCGGGTGCGGAACCAGGCGAATCAGTTTTCCCAATCTCAAAAACCCAACAGCCATCTGCATCAATCCGGCAAGGATAACGGTAGCGAAAATGTATTCCACCCCATGCGATTTGACCAAGCTAACTAATACAACAGCAATAGCCCCTGTAGCTCCGGAGATCATACCGGGCCGTCCGCCGAGTACGCTCGTCACCAATCCCATCATAAAGGCAGCATAGAGTCCGGTGAGAGGGGAGAGTCCGGCGATAAGCGCAAAGGCCACCGCCTCCGGCACCAAGGCCATGGCCACGGTAAGTCCGGAGAGGATCTCCGTTTTATAATCGACTTTCTGGCTTGTATCAAAGAGGTTGAGGTACTTTTTCATGCAAGCGGCGAAGGTACGAAGACTTTAGAATTATGAGATTGTAGATTCGGTTTTGTTGACTGTGGGATGTTTAATGTATGAAAGACGTGGAGGCGGTTAGCAGCGTTTATAGGCGAGACATGTCTCACCTTTCAAGTTCGTTCTCGGCTCTGCAAAAGCGCATTGATAGGAGAGAAGTATAAAAAAATGCGGGTATGAAATACATACCTGTTTGTGTTGTAATATTGTATGAATTACACAACCCATTTAACCCAAATGAAAAGACTAGTTTTAGCATTGGCAGTGCTGTTATGCTCTGCGGTAGTGCATGCTCAAAAAATCAACATAGGACATAAGAAGTCCTTTTATGTTTGTTCGGACGGCAGCGTTTACGGATTTGGCTACATTGACACAATCGCGAATCATCTGCAGGGACCCTTTACTGCTGTTCCAAAAAGGATTCCGGGCTTAGCTGATGTAGATACCGTTGTAACAACCAAAGCATTCAATTTTTTCCTCAAGACAGACGGCACGGTTTGGCTCACTAACTCATTGGTAACTTCTGATACATTTGCTGGGATCTATAGAACAGCTATGCCAACTCAGGTTCCGGGCCTTACAGATATAGTTTCTATGTCGGCCGCTTATTTGAGTAATACATTAATTCGATTTGTAAAATCAGATGGAACAGTTTGGCGCATGCCATCCAATTCTACTGTGCCTCAGCAAGTACAAGGGATTAGCAATGTCAGGGATATTTTCGTAACGGATTCTGCTACACTTTACCTGAAAAAGGATGGCACCGTATGGGCCACCGGAAAAAATAGGGGTCAACTTGGTGATATGGCAGATCCTTATGATACGCCAACTCAAATTGAAGGACTTAGTGACATCGTCAGCCTGTCATCACGTTTATATGATGGTTCTTTTTTTGTCTCCAAACAAGGCATGGTATATCACTGTGGAAATGCCTTTTTTGGGAGAGGTGATTATACTATCCGGCGGCTTGATGTCATTGACAGTGTAAAAGTCGCAATGGATTGCGGGTCTTTTAACGCATTCTTAAAGTATGATGGTAGCATCTATATAGCCGGATGGTTCGGAGGTGGCATTTCAAATGGTGAACCCTATGGCTATTTATCCTCCAATCCTGTAAAAGTTACAAAAGTACAGAACGTAAAATCGATGTCTTATGTTGACAACCATACTTTAGTGCTCACAAACGATGATTCATTATTTGCCGCAGATTATAACCAGGCTTATCCTTTTGGAAGAGTTTCAACCATGCCCAGTACTGGGGGCTTAAGAAAGGTTGAGGGGCTGTGTTTACCGGGTCCACCGCCACCCCCTCAGGTGGATTTTAGCAATTTCCCAAGCAGCCTCTGTTTAGGTGGAAATTTGGATGTTTTTCCTCAGGTATCCGGCTCAAATCCGGAGATGAGCTATTCTGTAGACTCTTCGATTCAAATTACTGCCCCAAAGGCGATCTGTAAAAATTCCAGTTCTGTGTTTGTGCTGAACGGGAATGACGAAATTCTACGTTATGGCAGCGATGGTTCATTGCTTTACACCTATAATCAAGGCGGAAGCATAGCCAATATATCAGCTATTACAGCTGATGATAACCAGGTAGTTTACGCCGATAATGGCAGTGGATATATTCACCGGTTCTATGCAAATGGAACTTCAGATAATGTACAATCTTTCTGGCTATTTGGCGCACAATCAGACTTACTCTACGCTCCTACTAATTATTTAGACGAGGATATCTTTGTTTTAGAACCGGGAACCGGCAACTTGACGGGAATTGACATGAGCAATTCAGATGCCTTTTCGAACTCTAACTCGGCCGGAAGTTTTGGCCCTGCTTCAAATGTAATCAGCTCCATGACCTTGCTGAAAAGTCAAAACCCGGAGCCCGTGCTCTTGGGAACGGAAACGACTACACAGACAGTTTGGTCGCGCAAGCTATATGATCTAAGCGGGACAGGAGACTTAAAATTGCTAATTGACTCAAGTGTAACTACGGGATTAGAACTCGATTTTGTGGATGCAGACACCGTGAATAACCTAGTACTTTTTAGCTCATCTACCAAAGGGGGCGTGTACTATGGAGAGTACCAGTTTAATGGAGCCGGGGTAGAAGAGTTCTATTTTTTCCCAAATAATATAGCAGAGCGATTTAACATAGAGAAACCGGTAGGTGCCGTGACATTAAAATCAGGTAATACGCCAACGATATGGGTAGCTGATCAAGCCAAAAATAGACTAGTTCGTTACAACGCCTATGTATACCAGATATTCCCTGAATTGCCAAAAGGCCTTAAATTTAATGTGCTCACCGGCAAAGTAGAAGGAACCCCAACCGAGGTGATGTCGGCCCAAACTTTTGCTATAATCGTTACGGATTGGACTGGAACGAATTCAGACACCAGCTATTTTACTTTTTCGGTAAGTCCTACGAACAATGTTAGTAACAATACCGGGACGCAGTTGGCAGAGGCAGATGTCAATGATGGCAAAACAATTCGCTACTACACCCGTAATAATTGTGAAAAGCTCATTGATATAGCGGATAGTATAGGCGGCGGATCACCGGGAACGGTATCTGTTTCTCAAGAGGTATTGCCTACTATCGCTGTATTTAAGAATACTGATTTTCTGAGGAGAACAACAGAAATCACGGCAGAGCATCCTGACTCAGTAAAAGCTACCATTAAGATTTACTATACTTACGAAGATGTCGCGCTTTTCAACCAAAGCAAAGGAAGTACGGTGCTCAGTAACGATACAACAGCGGGCACTATGCAGGTTGCGGTATTGCAATTGCACGACCGGATGCCAGCGTCTTATGAAACCATCAAACACAGTCCAATTGATGCGAAATGGTCTTCTGCAGAGCAACATTGGGAAGTAGCCTTTCCGGTAACCAAGTTTAGTAGATTCTATACAGGAAGCACCGCCGATGTGCAATCGTTTAGTTGCGAAGACACAAGCTCGTTTACCGTGGTTACCAATAACGCTACGTATACCTGGGCGAACCAATCATTTGATTCATCCGGCATTTACGAAGATGTATTTCTGAATTCCAGCGGCTGTGATTCCACCGTAACGCTGTATTTAACTATCAACAGCAGTGCAAATGCCATCACTCCCATGTTAGACGGCGCAATCCAAATCTTCCCTAACCCTTCTAGCGATGTATTCCACCTAACTTGCACAAATCCGAATGTACAAGTGCAGTCTATCGTAGTTTACAATGCCGTAGGTGCAGTTGTGTATTCAAGCAATAGAATGGAAAATGGAACCCACGATATCCACCTCGGAAATGAATTGAAAGGACTCTATTTCGTTCACGTTCGTTCCAATGCTGAACATATTGTCAGACCAATCGTCTTGAAGTAAGTTCCTAACGAACTGTATGAAGAAAGGCCATCTGAAAGGATGGTCTTTTTTGTTAGCGTGTCAGCTTCATCTTAGTTACTTGCTTTTCCTCTTGCGGTAAGGAAAATAGATTTGCTTTGTCATGATACCTACCAGCACAATTAACCAGAGAATCAATTCCCACCAGGGCGACGCCAATTCAAACTTACCTAGAGCCATGTTTAGAAATAAGGCCAAGGTCCACACAGCGGCAATGATGTAAAGAATCCGATTTCTCCGCTTCAGAATTTTGTGTTTTTCGCTTGAGAAGTCTGTTTCCAACCTTTCGGAGATCTTGGACAACGAGTATACAGAAGGTTCAACCTCGTGATTTTCTATCCGCTGAATGGTCCGTTCCGTCAAGCCGGTTTGGATCGCTAGCTCCTTTTGCGTTAATCCTTTTGCCGTTCGAGCCTGTTTGATTTTATCGCCTAAGTCCATGTGTCAAAGATAGGAACCGACCAAAGCAAATACGCCTTGGCTGCACGACAAGAACACGACATTTCAATAAACAAAGGATCTTACGCAGCATTGAAACCCTGAGACCAACACCATATCAACAAAGAACTCCGAATGGCTAAAAGGCAGCAAAACGAAAGGAGTGTTTGGGGCTTTCCCTGAAGCCGAACCGTCGCCGCGGCCCAACGCGCATCAGGGCCGCGCTTTCCGCTTTTACTCCTCGCGCCTCGGCAAGCTCCGCGCTGTGGGGTAGCCGCTTCAATCGCTAAGCCGAAGACTTGAGTTTATACACGGCATGCATACTGGAAACAACACGCACATACCAAGTACCCGTAGTGAGACCGGTATTGTGTAATACTCCCCTAATTTGAGACCAGCGGTTTAGTTAAAAATAGGATTAATTTTACTAAACACGATGACCAAACAAACAAGGCGCAAATTCAGCGCGGAATTTAAGGCCAAGGTTGCCTTAGAAGCCATTAAAAATCAGAAGACACTTGCTCAACTTAGCCAGCAATTTGAAGTAAACCCAATTACCATCTCGAAGTGGAAATCGGAGTTTTTGGAGAATATGGCGGTTGTTTTTGACCGTTCTGCCGGAAAGTCTGATGACTCATCCGAAGCAATGGAGCCTCTTTATGCTCAAATCGGGCAGCTGAAGGTAGAGCTCGACTTTTTAAAAAAAAGTGCGCGGAAATTGGGAATACCCGAGAAAGAATGGAAACCTTAAAAGTAGATCACTCTTTGTCTATTCGAAGGCAATGTGAGTTGCTTACGATCCCACGAAGTTCTCTTTATTATCAGCCTATTCAAGAAAAACCGGAGAATGTTAAGATGATGAACTTGATGGACAAACATCTTCTTACACATCCTACCGAAGGAGTCTTAACAATGGTTGATTGGTTGAGGGAAAAAGGCTATCCAGTGGGCCCAAAAAGAATCCGTCGTTTGTTTCGTTTAATGGGGCATCAAACACTTTATCGGAAAAAGAACCTCACCAAAGGAGCGCTTAAAGCGTTTATACGCCCTTATTTACTTAGGGGTCTGGAGATTACCCGAGCAAATCAGGTATGGTGTGTCGACATAACCTATATCCCCATGGCGAAAGGGTTTATGTACATGATCGCTTTTATCGATGTTTACAGCCGAAAAATAGTAGGTTGGGGTATCAGTAACAGTATGACCAAGAAATGGTGTTTGGAGGTCCTTAAAGATGCAATAGATCAATATGGTAAACCAGAAATCATCAACTCTGACCAAGGATCTCAGTTCACCAGCTCTGCTTGGATTAATTTCCTTGAACAGGAACATATCCAAATATCGATGGATGGAAAAGGAAGGGCTACCGACAATACCTGGATAGAACGCTTCTGGAAGACCCTCAAATACAATTACATTTATCTGAACCCCTGTGATACAGGATTAGAACTCTTTGAAGGAGTACAGAAATATATCGAGTACTATCACCATAAAAAACACCAAGGAATAAAAATGAAACCCGAAGAAGCATACACTCAAACAATCAAAAAAAATGCTGCTTAATCAATCACTAAATATTAGCTTAGTATAATAAACTTCTGGTCCAACATATAGGGAGTATTACAGTATTGATGAAATTAGGGGGATATTTTTATAACATAATTGCGCGAATCATCTTGTTTATTTCAATTGGGATCATGTTGTCTGCACAACCCTGTTTGGCTCAAAGAAAAAACGACTTGCTTAAAAGCTCGAGCATTTTTCTTGAAGCAGAAACGAGATGGCTGATATATACTGTTAACTATGATCGAGTATTTTACCAGAGCAAACCTCATGCATTCTCATGGAGATCGGGGTTTGGTGTAATGTCTACCATACATCGAGATATTGGGTTTAATATTAGTTTGTTAACCGAATTAGTTTACCTCTATGGTAGACGTAGAAGTTTTCTGGAGCTTGGTTCAGGTATAAATTATTGGCAAGCATTTAAAGTAGACTATGATATCAATTGGTCATTTCTACCAAGAGTCGGATACCGATATCAAGTACCTGAGGGGGGGCTGTTTTTCCGGATTGGCTTTTTACCAGAATTTTATTTGCACAGACACATTGATGGTTATTATGACCTTTGGAAGCTTGGTATTTCGTTAGGGTATACCTTTAAAAGAAGAAGTGCTGGAGAATGTGAATAATCGGGATGGAACGACATTAATTCTAAAACTTGGTAATAATATATTTCGCTTTAGTTGCCTTTCGTATTGTCTTATAGAGAGCATGGCTGAATTTGAAGGCTTCCCTAAAAACAGTAACGGTTAAAAATTGAAAATCGTTAATTTAGAAATCAGGAAGCAGTATGAAAAAGAGCAAGTTTACAGAGAGCCAGGTTTATATTGGTAAGCCTCCGGTCATTTACATCTTGTTAAACAATTTCAATTGAGTTTTTTCCAATTGGCGGGAAGTAGCTCGCCTAGGTTTTG
>FWPV01002901.1_pt1 | contig 40407 bp, 40 predicted proteins | sample 2228371 | NCBI WGS metagenome assembly FWPV01 (sample SAMEA103939776, study PRJEB20133) | metagenome
AGACTTTAAGTGCAAACATATCGAATCGGACGCTACTCACTTTCCTAACCAGTTGAAACTATTTGAGTTTTAACCGGACGGAAGTGATTTTATAATAATAATTTATTATTCTCGAAATTCTGAATAGTATCGGTAATGTCATTAAGAATTTCTTGTTCTGGGATATTGGGGAATTTTTTACACAACTCTTCTTTGATTTCCTTGAGCGTATGAGTACCGTTACATAAGTCCCATATACAATGTGCCGTATTATTTAAAATATGAACCTTCTCATTGCGGGAATCATAAATCATTACCTCATCCCCAAGCTCCTGTATTGATACATCGTCTCTTACTTTTGGTCTTTTTTCATCCATGTGAACAATACCCTCCGTCAATATCACTTCCCTATGATCATAATTGAATTGAATCACCCTGCGCGTTTCACATTTCCAATGATATGCTTATGAAACGGAGCGGATAGAACGACGGTATAAAGTAAAAAGTTTCATCAACAAGTGCTGTTACCAATCTCTTTTCAACACAGGTGCCCTCCGGTGCCTCTTATAGGTACGCTTTGTGCCCGGCATAAGGACATCAGCAACCTCATCACAATATTCAAAATCCCTGCCTGATAAGATTTTGCTGATAATTTTTGCGCAAGCCGGTATTAAAAATCGCTCAAAAAATTCGGGCAGATTGGCAGGCTCCTCACATCTCCCGTTCAACAACTGAACATTTTTGTGAAACATACAATGACCACACTCCTCGTGTTGCTCTACACCCATGCCTGGTTGCGACTTTATGAACTCAGTTAGAATTTTATCGTTATCTTTATAATCAATTGTCCTATACAGTAATGTAATACCAAAATTTGATAACAGATGTGCACAATAATACTGTATCGTATTGGTTGCGTAGTCGCCGCCTGCGTTCATGCTGATGTTTCCCGACACCACAGTTTCTATATTAAGCGTCTTGCACAAAGGCACTGTGAGAGCGCATAAATAAAGACGGCATCCAAAACAGGGGCAATAAAAGTTATATCGAGATATGAGCTCTTGAACAAAACGCCCGTTTAACGCTCGCCAGAACTGTGGCGATCCAATAACTACTGGTTCCGTGCAGTATATATGCAGGGCCTTTTCGATAGTACTCTTTAATACCTGCACCTCTTGCCAAAGGGTCCTATGTTCTCCATATCCTGTTCCCGTATAGGCAATCATAAGGACCAGCGCATCCGCCTTCATATGCTTCAACGATTCATAGAGGACGCCAAAGCTCTCTACACCGGAAACGTGGCCCAAAACAGGGCGAGGAATTTGTTTCAGTTCTTCAATATAAGCTTGCGGCACAAGTTTATGAGGAAAGGCTTTCATTCCATCAAGCTTTTCAGCAATAATTTTCTTGAAGAGCTGTTTATTGCTCATAACGTGTACCGATTATAATCTCGTTTCAGGAAACGTCTGAACCATGGCTATTTCTGTATAGCCATATAGAGCCATAATGAGTCGGTCTACACCAAGTGCTATGCCCGAACACTGTGGAATACCCCAGCGCAACGCATCAATAAATTTAGTATCAATGGCATATGGTTCTTTTTTCATCAGCCAGCGTTTATCTTGGCACTGTTGAAACCGTTTTTCTTGTTCCTCGGGATCGGTGAGCTCGGTAAAGGCATTTGCGATCTCAATGCCGTGGATATACAGTTCAAATCGCTCACACACCAGACAATTAGCCTCGTTAATTTTGGCCAGAGAAGAAAGTGCGGCAGGAAAATCATAAAGAAATATGCCTGGGATGGCGGCCAGATAGGGATCTATTTTCTCAACCCAGTCGCGAAAAAATCGGTCCTCATCCCAAGCGATTGAAGGTTCCCAGCCTGCTGCGCACCTGAAAAGTTCATCCACGCTCATACGTGTGATGGGCCTGGGCAAAGCCGTTGGATGAGCATGCATCCCCGCATCTTCGCGCAGTAGATATCTCACCAGCTCTTCTGTTTCTTCCATTATCCCCCAATAATCGGTACCAACCCGATACCACTCCAGAAGCGAAAACTCGGAATTATGCAATGCTCCCTGTTCGTTGGCACGGAATGCATGGGTGATTTGGTAAATGCGGGGTAAGCCAAGGGTCAAAAGGCGTTTCATTTGCAATTCCGGAGACGTCGCAAGATAAAATCCACTGCCGGCGGGTATTGCATCTATGTAAGGATCTATGCCTGGAAACTTTACCCGGCAGGGTGTGTCAACTTCAATATAGCCAGATTGATCAAAAAAACTTCGGCATTTTTTTAAAATCGCATGGCGAAGCAGTACCATCTGTTTAAAATTATCAGGGAACAGTGCTGTCGGGGAAGCTTTTCCTTTCATCGTTTCACTCGCTCAACATAGGTTCCGGTGCGCGTATCAATCACAATCCATTCTCCGTTATTAATGAAAACCGGGACTTGTAGTTTATATCCGGTTGAGACCTCGGCCGTTTTTGTCGCACCGCTGACGGTATCGCCTTTTACTGCTGGTTCCGTATGCACAATCTGCAGTTCCACAAAATTGGGCAGCTCTATGCCAATTGGCTTATTATTAAAATACATGACTTCAACAACCATATTTTCAGTCAAATATGACCGAGCCTCTCCCACCTGTTCCGCAGTCATTTCAATCTGTTCATACGTCTGGTTATTCATGAAATGGAACACATCTCCTTGCGCGTATAAAAAGGCCATTTCATGTTCTTCAATGTGGGCTTCTTCCAGTTTTTCTCCAGAACGATAGGTCTTTTCAATAACATTTCCCGTGATGAGGTTTTTGATTTTCGTGCGGGTAAAGGCCTGTCCCTTGCCCGGCTTGACAAATTGAAAGTCAATAACGACCCACGGCTCGCCGTCAATTTGCAGCTTTAAATTTTTCCTGATGTCAGATGTTTCAATCATTGCATTGCTCCTTCTGTGAAAATATGATTTTGGTTGTGCAGATTTCCTTGCCGTAAACTATTTGCTTGCGAAAGAATCTGGGAAAATAGTGACATGTTATTAGCATAACGACTTCATAACGTATCGTTTAAATTTTCTTTTGATACCAAAATGGGATGGTAGGCGATTATCAATACCAAGATTTCAGCATGTGATGCTCACCTCGCACAGCACAAAGCATCCCGGCAACTATAATGATATTTGATTTTTTTGCGCCAAACCAGCCCCGCCGAAACATCGGAAGTTTCTCTGGACATACCGGTCAACTGCCCTGCGGCGTAACTGCTCCGACGGCAAAAAAATAACTTGAATATTATGCGAGAACCTGAAAATATGCAGCACTGGTGTTGCTGACCATGTTATTGCTTATCATCAAGGAGTCCATTGCCTATGGAGCCAGAGTTGAGAGAGAAACCGCATTTCTTTGAGCACCGAAAACGGCTCAAAAATCGTTTCGTAAAAGCAGGCCTTGAAGCATTTGCCGATTACGAAGTGCTTGAGTTACTACTCACGTTTTCCATTGCGCGCAAAGATGTAAAACCGACGGCCAAGGCATTGATTGAACGGTTTAAGTCATTTCAAGGAGTTCTTGATGCACCCCTGCATGATATTACAACAATTCACGGTGTCGGTAACCATTCAGCTATTCTTATCAAATTGACCAAAGCCTGTTCTGATTATTACCTCAGAAAAAAGGTTCACCGGACCAGCGTTATTTCCTCACCCGAAGATTTGTTAAACTATTGCAAATCGGCTATGGCTGGCCAGCGTGATGAGCAGTTCAGGGTGATTTATTTAAATGCAAAAAATGAAGTCATTCACGATGAAGTGCTCCAGGAAGGAACGGTGGATCAATCTGCGGTCTATCCGCGAAAAATCATAGAGCATGCGCTTCAGCAGAAAGCCGTCGCATTAATTTTAATTCATAATCATCCCAGTGGCAACCCCGAGCCTTCCTCTCATGACCAATATCTTACCAAAATGCTTACGCAGTTAGCAGAATCGCTTGGTATCAAAATACACGACCATATTATTATTGGCAGAAACGACTACTTCAGCTTCAAAGAAGCGGGTTATATGTGAGGTAATAATGAGGTATTGCCGTAATGATGAGTCGCATGTTAATTGGTCAATCATGGAATCTTGCATATTTCTTTTATAATATATTTTGAAAAACTTCCATAACTAAATAATTTTCTTGACAAAAATTGATAGTGCTGCTACCTATTGAATCAATTTATAAAAGATTTTCAGGCGCGTAGCTCAGTGGGAGAGCGCTACCTTGACGCGGTAGAAGTCGGCGGTTCGAAACCGCCCGCGCCTACCATTTTTTATAAATCATGTGGGAAATCACATGGCATCATGAAGTGGTTTTTGTGATGCCATTTTTTTAATCACACCATGGACACCATAACGATTACCCTGAAGCTGCCAACAAAGCAGACCCATGTTATTGCTCGGGGAACGACAATAGCGTCGGCATTTAAAGAATTGCATGTTTTCCCTGACGCTATTGCTGCACGGCTCAATGGCTTACCCGTTGATCTTAATACCCCGTTGCGGGCAGATTCCGATATTGAACCCATTTGCCCCGATTCAGACGAAGGCAGGGAAATCTTGCGCCATAGTACTGCGCATATCATGGCGCAAGCGGTCAAGCAGCTGTTTCCGACCGTTAAAATAGCGATCGGCCCTTCTATTGAGACCGGTTTTTATTATGACTTTGATTATGATGGGACATTTACGCCCGAAGATCTGGAAGCTATTGAAAAAAAGATGCAGGAGATAATCACCGCGGATCTTCCCTTTACCAGAACTGAAACATCCCGACAACAGGCCTTAGTGCTTTTCTCTCAAAAAAATGAACCCTACAAAATTGAGCTGCTTCAGGAAATTTCTGATGAGATGGTATCGCTGTACCAGCAGGGCGATTTTATAGATTTATGCCGCGGACCACACATCCCGTCTGCTGGGAGAATAAAAGCTTTTAAACTCACTGGCATTGCCGGCGCATATTGGCGTGGCGATGAACGGAATAAAATGCTGCAGCGAATTTACGGCACGGCATTCTTTTCCCCGGCAGAACTTGACAACTATCTGCAGTTCATCGAAAACGCCAAGCAGCGCGACCATAGAAAGCTGGGCCGGGAGCTTGATCTTTTTAATATTTACGATGAAGTCGGTTCTGGACTTATTGTATATCATCCAAAAGGTGCCCTGCTACGGCGACTTTTAGAAGATTTTGAGGTGGCTGAGCACTTGAAAAGAGGCTACCAGATGGTAAAAGGCCCTCAGATTCTCCGATTGGATCTCTGGGAAAAATCAGGACATCTTGAAAACTACCGCCAATTCATGTATTTTACAGAAGTTGAGGGCCAGAAATATGGTCTGAAACCGATGAATTGCCTGGCTCACATGCTTATTTACAAATCAAAACTACGTAGTTATCGCGATTTGCCAATTCGTTACTTTGAGCTGGGAACAGTTGACCGCCATGAAAAATCCGGAGTCCTTCACGGTCTCACGCGGGTTCGGGAATTTACCCAAGATGATGCACATATTTTATGTACTCCTGATCAGCTGTACGACGAGATATCTCACATTATGGGTTTTGTTCGGGATGTTATGCAAATCTTTTCTTTCAGCTATACCATGGAACTCAGCACCCGCCCGGAAAAATCTATCGGTAACGATGAAGACTGGGAACGGGCTACCACAGCATTGGAAACAGTATTGATACGCAATCAGTTGCCCTTTGACATTAATGCAGGCGAAGGGGCTTTTTATGGCCCAAAAATTGATATAAAACTTAAGGACAGTCTTGGCAGGTCCTGGCAGTGCGCAACCATTCAATGTGATTTTGCTCTGCCCGAGCGTTTTGATCTCTGTTATATTGGGGAAGATGGGGCAAAACACCGGCCGGTGATGCTGCACCGGGTTATTCTGGGCTCACTCGAACGTTTTATGGGGGTGCTCATTGAACATTATGCGGGTGCATTTCCGACATGGCTTTCCCCGGTTCAGGCAATCGTTCTTCCGATCGCAGACCGGCATGCTGCATACGCCAAAGAAGTTCACGCCGATCTCCTGAATTGCTCCCTCCGGGCAGAAATAGATCTGCGCAATGAAAGCCTGCGCTTGAAAATACGGGAGGCGCAGTTGCAAAAAATACCGTATATGCTTATCGTCGGCGACAAAGAAGTTGAACGCAAGGGAGTTTCTCCGCGCCATCGCAGCGGCAACGATCTCCGCTGTATGCCGGTGAGCCAGTTTGTTGAGATTGTAAAAACCGAGTGTGCACAGGCGTTGCACCCGAAATCATCAGAAAACTTATTGTAACCCCAACCATCAGGAGGTGCTGTATTAGCATAGAAAAAAAATTGCGTATCAACAGAATGATCCGATCGGATCGCGTGCGGGTTATAGATCCGGCCGGAAAACAATTGGGTATCCTCTCGGCAGATGAAGCGCTGCGCGTGGCATACGAACACGGGCTTGATCTGGTTGAAGTTTCCCCCAATACCGATCCCCCGGTATGCCGCATTATGGATTACGGGAAGTTCAAGTATCAGCAGAGCAAAAAGCTGCATAAAAAAAGCTCCCAGAGTGTTATCCATGTCAAAGAGATAAAATTACGCCCCTATACGGGCAAGCACGACCTGGAAGTCAAGGTGCGGCATCTTCTTGATTTTCTTGAAAAGGGTTACAAGGTTAAAATTTCAGTAATTTTTCGGGGGCGTGAAATCGTGCACCAGGAACAGGGCTTTGCCATATTGAACGAAGTGATAGAGACGGTTAAGGATAGCGGCGTTATCGAACAGGAACCACATATTGAAGGGCGAAACATTATTATGCTCATCAGTGGAAAAAGGCAAAAATAATGAAGCAGTGATGCGTATCCCACATGTTCAATAACGGCAAAACGGCTAATCGTTAAGGAGATATGAATCCATGCCTAAATTAAAAACTAATAGCGGCGCTGCAAAACGGTTTAAAGTTACTAAACAAGGAAAAATAAAACGAGAAAAAGCAAACGCAAGCCATTTGCTCACTCACAAAAACAGTAAACGCAAAAGATGCCTCCGCAAAGCATCGCTTATTGCAAAGGTTGACGCAAAAAACGTGCGCCGGCTGCTGCCATATGCATAGGTTGCCTGTTTCTGTTGCCTGCTCCCGCCTCAGATCATGATTACTGCAGTGCGGCAACGACCACAGCCGGTCGGTGTTATGTTTAGTGCACGGTTTGCTGATGAGTCAAGTCGCACGGGGGGACTGATACGCCAAGCAACCCATACTGGAGAACGTCATAACGGGAAAGGATTGATACGATGCCACGAGTTAAAAGAGGGTTCAAACTCAGACGAAGAAGAAAACGAATTTTATCCCTAGCCAAGGGCTTTACCGGCCCACGCAGCAAGTTGTTTCGCATCGCACATGAAACAGTGGCGCGGGCGCTGAATTTTTCCTATCGCGATCGGCGCACCCGCAAGCGAGATTTCAGAAGCCTGTGGATTGCCAGAATCAATGCCGCAGCCCACACGAATGGTATGAACTACAGCCAGTTTATCCATGGATTACACCTGGCGCAAATCGCACTTGACCGGAAAATACTTTCGGACATGGCTATACACGATCCGTCAGGCTTTGCTGAGCTTGTAGGAATTGCCAAAGCACAGCTCCAACACAGCGCTCCGGCAATTGCGTCATAATACAGGGGCCCCCGATGAAATGACTGGCATAGGGATCTATCTGCTGCAGGAGCGTGATTCATTACTGCCCCCGGCGAGCGTGTATGCCGGCGCTGATGCCTGACATCATCATTCTTATGAAAGAAGAAATCGAAAGACTGCGGTGCCAAAGTGAACAGGAACTCACGAGCCTGGCAAGCGAGCCCGAAATTTATCAATTGAAAAGCCGTTACCTTGGGCGCAACGGCTCCCTCACCCGGCTGATTAAACGTCTCAAAAGTCTGCCTGTTGAGGAACGGGCGTCTGCGGGGGCAATGATAAACACCTTTAAACTGGAACTGGAAGAGCGCATTGAAGCCGCCCTGAAAAATGTGCGGTCAGCGGCTCAACACCGGGTCATTTCGGAACGAATCGTTGATGTAACGCTGCCGGGAAGACATCTACCGATCGGCAACCGTCATCCCATCACCCTGGTTGCTGAAAGAATTATTGAAATTTTTACCAGCCTTGGCTTCGTCATTGTTGAAGGTCCTGAGGTGGAGCTGGATTTTTTCAATTTTGAGGCGCTCAACATTCCCCCGGATCACCCCGCCCGGGACATGCATGACACATTCTACATATCGAAAGAGGCGCTGCTCAGAACCCATACCTCGCCGGTTCAAATCCGCACCATGCAGCTTTCGCGCCCCCCGATTGGTATCATCTGCCCGGGAAAAGTCTATCGCTGTGATTCTGATATTTCGCATACGCCGATGTTTCATCAGGTAGAAGGATTGCTGGTTGATGAGCATGTGTCGTTTGGTGACTTGAAAGGCACCCTGAACACCTTCGTCCGCCAGATGTTTGGCAAGGATACCCGGGTTCGGTTCCGGCCAAGTTTCTTTCCCTTTACCGAGCCCAGCGCTGAAGTTGATATTCAGTGCGTTATGTGTAAAGGCGCAGGATGCCGCGTGTGCGGTGACTCGGGATGGCTTGAGATTCTGGGTTCCGGGATGGTGCATCCGCAAGTGTTCCGCAACGTAGGATACGATCCGCAAAAATATACGGGTTTTGCGTTCGGCCTTGGCATTGAGCGAATCACGATGCTCAAATATGGCATTAACGACATCCGGCTGTTTTTTGAAAACGACTACCGTTTCTTGAAACAGTTTTAAATGGGTTATCCCGATGCTGCTCAGTTTAAACTGGCTCAAAGACTTCATACCGCTCGAATTATCTGCCGAAGAACTTGCTGAAACGTTGGTTATGGCTGGTATTGAGGTTGAACGGATTGCCCGTATCGGCAGCGAATGGAATAATATCGTCGTCGGAGAAATTCTTGATATTCAACGCCATCCCCAGGCTGACAAATTGGTGCTCACCACGGTGGCGGCCGGCACCAGGAGGCTGTCGGTTGTGTGCGGGGCATCCAACATCCAAACCGGGCACAAAGTTCCCCTTGCCCTTGACGGCGCAACCTTGCCTTCCGGGATAAAAATCAAAACCTCTAAAATACGCGGGCAGATTTCGCAGGGAATGCTGTGTTCAGAACAGGAACTTTTGCTGGGCGATGATGCCTCCGGCATCATGATTCTTCCATCCGCCGCACCATCTGGTATTCCGCTGGCTGATTATTTCGGATTATCCGATACGGTGCTGGATCTCAGTATCACACCAAACCGTCCTGACTGCTTAAGCGTGATCGGAATAGCGCGAGAAATTTCCGCTCTCCTTGACCTGCCCTTCAGGCTGCCGCACGTCAATCTGGTCGAAGGTGACCAGCCGATTGAACAGCTTACGGCAGTGGAAATCCGCGATCCGGATTTGTGCCCGCGCTATACCGCCCGGGTCATTTCTCAGCTTGCCATAGGCCCCTCGCCTTTATGGTTGCGCACGAGACTCGCTGCGTCGGGAATTCGCTCCATCAATAATGCCGTGGATGTTACGAACTATGTTCTGCTTGAGTGGGGGCAACCGCTCCATGCCTTTGATTATGATCTTCTGCGGGGACATAAAATAATCGTGAAGCGTGCCCAACCCGGCGAGCGTTTCACGACGCTGGACGGCACCGAGCGGCTCCTGAACCCTGAGGCGCTCATGATTTGCGATGCGGAACGATCGGTCGCGCTCGGGGGAATCATGGGCGGACAGAACTCAGAAGTGCATGCAGCCACGAACACCATACTTCTTGAAAGCGCTTATTTCACCCCCGGCTCGATTAGAAAAACCAGCAAAGCAACAGGGCTGAGTACTGAAGCCTCCCAGCGTTTTGAAAAAGGTGTCGATATTAACGGTGTCATCCCTGCTTTGAATCGGGCTGCCACACTTATCGCTGAACTGTGCGGGGGTGTTATTGCGCGCGGCATGATTGATCGCTATCCGAAGCCAATCACTGTATCACCGCCCATAATATTGAATGCTGACCGGGCACGCTCTCTCATTGGTTTGCCGCTTGCCACCGAAACGATGAAACAGCTTCTTGAACGCCTGCAGATGTCGGTAGAGACCATTTCTCATAACACGATACACGTCGCACCGCCCAGCTTTCGGGTTGATCTCCATGAACCCGAAGACCTGATGGAGGAAATAGCCCGTTTACACGGCTACCAGAAGATTCCTGCCACATCCCCACGGATTCCTGTTTCGGACAGTCCATCTTCAAAGATTCAGCTATTGACCACGCGGATCCGCGATGTTCTGGTTGCACAGGGCTTTTATGAAGTGATAAATTACAGCTTCATTGACCCGAACCTGTTGGCGTACCTTAACTTCAACACCTCCGACCAGCGACATAATACGGTCACTATCCTCAATCCTCTTTCCGCTGCCCAGTCAATACTGCGTTCGTCATTGATCCCGGGGCTGCTGACTAACCTTCGCGATAATCTCCGGCACAGAAACAACAGCGTGCGGCTGTTTGAACTCGGGACGGTTTTTTACGCACAACCCGCGAACCCTTTGCCGGTGGAAAATAAACGAGTGGCCGGATTAATCTCCGGGTCACGATTTGAACAGAGCTGGAATATGCCGCATGCTGAGGCTGATTTTTTTGACATTAAGGGCGCCGTCGAGACGATCATGGAACGACTGTATGTGCCATCAGTCAAATTTTCGCAGCATATTCAGGAACCATATCTCCATCCGCACAACAGCCTGCTGCTCGAGGCAGATCATAAAATCCTTGGCAGCATCGGAGAACTTCACCCCGAGGTTTTAGAAAAATTTGATATTTCCCAGCCGACGTTTGTATTCGATATTGACTGCGATTTGTTATCCTGCTTTGCCGGCGAGCAAAAAGGCCAGTTTATCCCCTTGTCTCCCTATCCGGCCATATACCGGGATATCGCGCTGATCGTTGATGAGCACCTCGCAGCAGAAATGGTTTACCGTGCCATCAGCTCATTTAAAAACAAGTTAATTGCCGACGTGGTGCTGTTTGACTGCTTTCGTGGCGCATCAATTCCACCCGGGAAAAAGAGCCTTGCGTACCGAATTAAATTCCAGGCAAGCAACCGCAGCCTGACGGACGACGAAGTTAACAGTATCCAGGTCAAGCTGATAAACCATTTAGCAAAAGACATCGGTGCAGAACTGAGGAATTAATTTTTCATCATCTGCCGTGCTGCCCTGCACGGTGCAGGGGAGCAGCATTTTTCAAAGGAGGCGCTTTTTTATGACAAAAGCTGACTTAGTTGCAAAGATTTATGACAAAGTGGGGCTATCAAAGAAGGAATCAAGCATGATTGTTGAAGAAATCTTTGAACTGATAAGAAATGCGCTTGAACACGGCGATCGTGTTAAAATTTCGGGTTTCGGTAATTTTAACATTCGCAGCAAAAAAGTGAGGCGGGGAAGAAACCCCCAGACGGGCGAGGAAATCGCCATCACGGCGCGCAATGTGCTCACCTTCAAGGCAAGTCCGGTGCTCAAGAGGATTCTCAACAGCTAATAAATCGCAATTTTAGGTGATAAAAGGCCAATAATGGTATAATTTTGCTTGCATTTTACCATTACTTCATTATAAAAAGAGGCACTTTCAGCTTCGGTACAGCCACATCATAGCAGAGGGTAACAAGCTATGGCAGTTTCAATACCAAACAAACTTTATTTTAAAATCGGCGAAGTCAGTAAAATAACAGGAGTTGAACCCTATATTTTACGCTATTGGGAATCTGAATTTAAATTGGTAAGGCCATACAGAACCAAATCCAATCAGCGGCTTTATCGAAAAAAAGACGTTGAATCTATCTTAAAAATTAAAAAAATGCTCTATGAAGAAAAATTTACTATCGCGGGTGCAAAAATGAAGCTCAGGGATGCCGTTCCCAAGGAAAAGGAGAAGGAAAAGCAGCTCGCTTTAGATTTTGCGCCGCAAAAATACCGGGAATTTATTGAGGAAATTAAAACTGATTTACAACAGATGCGCGACATGTTGTTAAAAAGTCCCGCACATTAACACCATGCCTTCGTGATGCGCGTTGCGCATGCCATGGAGATGAGTCGGACAAAAATAATCACGTTCCGAATAACAACCGAGGAATTTTTACATATGGAGATTAAAGATAAACGCTTTGTTGAACAAATGGATCTTATAGAACAGGAAAAATATCTGAAGCAGTTAAAAGACGTTTTGGTTGACGCTCATGATAAACTGGAAACGTGCGAGATTAGCTATAGACCCATACAATTACAAAAACGGTTAAAAAAGGCATTACATGAAGGCCAAAAAGAAAAAGCCGCTGCCTCCGGTCAAGAAGAGAGCATCGCAACAGAGCCGACAAAATAAGAAAACAAGAAAATCTGTTCCTGTTACCCGCAGGAAAAAAACCGTCCTGAAAAAGAAACTCAGCGGCTCCAATAAAAACCGGCAAAAAAAACCGATAAGAAAAGCGGAACTACCTCCTCAGAAATTCTACATCACGATCAACGGCAAAAAAATATCTCTGGACAATGAAATTATCAGAAAATATAACCTCAGGGCTGGAGACTTTCTTCCCTTCAGCAAACACCGAGTATGTATTGAAAAATAATGTATTGGCGGTGCTCACTTGCCCTCCGAGATTATCGTTACGGTGCATTACCCATTCAATTGCCATCTGTTTCATCCTTCTGTTTAGTTTACACCTGCCGGCACGCGCCTTACAGCCTGCTTTTATAACGGGAAACATATACAGCACGGTTACCAATTCACCACTGAATAACGCCACTGTCTCTACGAAAAATGGCGTTACCGCCGTCATGGCGTCAGGCAAATTTGGCTTGCGTGTGCCGCCTAATATTTACACCCTGTTGGCAACGGCGCCGACAAGCTGCGCTAATATCATGGCCGGAATTCCTGCAAAGCCCGGCGAAATACCCATTATAGATTTATATTTAGTCCCGGCCTCAACTCCGTTGGGGTATGTAGCGGGACGAATAGTAAACGCCGGTTCCGGCGAGGGGATCCGCGGTGCCTTGATTGTCACGGATACCGGGGGGGCGGCCATTTCTTCAGGAACTGACGGCCGCTATCGTTTAGCATCACCATCAGGGCCGGTTACCATAGCAATAACTGCCGATGGATTTTCAAGCAAACTCATAGCACCCTACACCGTTTATCCGGTTGTCCAAACTGATTTATCCATTTCTCTTGATACCGCCCCCGCCACAAGGGTAGTGGTTAAGGGGGTGATTCATGATCGCTGCACGGGCATACGAATTGACGATGCTGTCATCGTTTCCAATGCCGGTAAGATTGCGGTCAGCGACGATGGGTTCTTTGCCATTGAAACGCCGATCGGGTTGTCCACACTGCTGGTTACTGCAAACGGGTATCAATTCAGCAGCAGAACGTTTTTTCTCACGCCGCTTTCCAACACGATCCAGAATTTCAGTCTCGTTCCCTCGCAAACGTTAAACGCCCTGGTCAGCGGCAGCATTACCGACAGCATTTCCGGGGAGGCGATTTCGGGAGCCAGGATCGAAGCCGGTACACACGGCATCAGCTACAGTCAAAAAAATGGATTTTATACCTTATATACCAGCGCCTGCACCAGTTCTCTCCAGATAACCTGCCCCGGGTTTGCTCCATATACTGCACCAATTAGTTTTTTTCCAGAAAAGACCATAACGCGCGATATCCAATTGACGCCGCTCGGCTCAATTTCCGGCCATGTCCAAGATGCCGACACCGCAACGGGGATCAAAGGCGCACGTATCGTCCTTGCGGAAAACCGAACCATTACATGCACTACCGCAGGTGACGGCAGCTTTGTTTTGCCGCATGTCGCATCCGGCACATACACGCTGGAGGTTTCTCATCCCTGTTACCTGCCTGAAATGCGAACCGCCGTGCCGGTGCTTGACGGCCAGACAACAGTGGAACATGTTGCGCTTGAGGCCCCTGCCAGAGGCATCGTTCAGGGCACCATTACGGCATGCTTCAGCAAGCGACCGATACCATTCGCGTCCATAACAACCGGCTATGGCCTCTCGACCACTACGGATGAAAACGGCTTTTATTCGCTCGCATTGCCCACGTGTGCCACAACGCTATACGTCACCGCATCGGGGTTTTACGCCGTAAAGAAAACCAAGATCCTGCCGTCAGAATCCGAACCGGTAGAACTCAATATACGCCTGTTGCCGCGGCTTATAAGCCTTTTTTATGCGCCCCAACACTAATCAATACCCGAGTTTCGTTGCGAACATCATTTATTCAGCCTGCATGTTATGGAATCATTGATTGAAATAATCAAAGAAGAGGAATTCCTGCCTTTAGCGCAAAAGGCTTCCCGGAAGATGATCATGCTATCCTCTTGCCTTCTTGAGGACGGGATAAATCTGAATAAGCAGATGTATGGTGTATTGATAAAAGAATCTACTGATTTAGAAGATTTCCTTGACGACCATGGTGCACGAAACAATAAAACCTGGGTATTTTTCGGGGAACTGGTTGCCTCTATCAGAAACTTTGCAAATGTGGCTTACATCTTGAGCCACGTCTTGCGGCGATTAACCCTGTATCGCTTGAATAACGCCCATGAAAAGGAATTTGTGCAGGATGCGCAAACCGTCATGCAGTTTTTAAATGAATCCATTATCGCGCTCTTTGCTCACCTGAGAAAAGAAGCTGAACAATTAGCCCTGGAAATTCCTCCCTGCGCCTTTGACGAAGCCGAGCGGGAAGATCTGGTGGCGAAAGTGTTGCCCTTCACCATTGACGAAGAAACGGTGTGCGAAATTAATGAGAATGTTACACGGGTGGCATCCGAATTTATTGCTATCTGTAAAAATGCGGCGCATCTCATGTTTGAGAAGAAAGTTTCAGAAAAACAGATTGAAAAGCTTATCCCGTCAAAAATAAATGAGGATGTGCTCCGTACGACTGAATCAAAAATTCACAGCCTGCAATCCATGTATGATACCTATGTTCATAAAACACCGGTTGAATCAAAAGACGATTCGCTCAAAAGTCTCCGCGGATATATTTCTATTACCCTCCATCTGGTTGAAATTGCCCAGGTGCTCTGTCATTTTGTTGAGCGGCATGAAACGAAAGTGCGTACCGAAACGACCATGAAACGGATAGAGAAAATAGTCAGCAGAAAATCTGTGCTGGATATCATTATTAATTTTGCGCTGTATTATTATACGGTCTTTATTAAAGATGGCATCGTTTTGGCTGAAACCATGGTGCAGCGTTATACCGTCATTGATTCAATTGTTCTCAAGGTTCCGGAAGGACTGGGATTCCATCTCCGTCCCTCCACCCTGGTGGCAAAAGTGGTAAACAATTATGGCACAAAAACCACCATGGTAATAAACAACAAAGAATTTGATGCCGGCAGCGTTATTGACTTGATGTGGGCCGCCGGGGTCATAAAGAAAGAAGGGCTGACCCATGTTGAATTCCGCGGCGATAAAAGAACCCTTCACGACCTTAAAATCCTGGCAGACGTGAACTACGGTGAGGACACCATGGGCAAAAGCGTTCCTCTGCCGGATGAGATAGCATATCTTCGATAGGATACCCGTTATGGATATGACGCACAACACCACTGAATTAGTTTTTACCGAGGAAGCGCAGGCGGCACTGGATGGTTTCCTGTCCAGTTGGCCGGTGGTTACCCGACATTCCTATGAGCAAAAACTTATGAAAACGCTGGATTATTTTCGCCTCCAGGGCAAGGCGCGCTGGGTCACGAAAGAAATCCTGGTCGCAGCGCTTGAGGAAACGTTTCCTTCGTTTGAGTTGACGGTGCAACGGGTTAAGGATCAACACGCGATCGCTGCCATTATGGACGCCCAGAAAAAGGTGAACAAAAAACATCCGCTGGTAGCCATACACCGCTGGGCGCTTCCCGCGGTATCAGTAATGACTCCGGTTCATGATGTCTGCGCTCTGCTTGCCGGTCCGCGACCCGGCGGCAATACTGATTGCATACTGGATGCGGTGCTGGATGGCGTGCGCGCTGCCGGCGCGCGCGTTGAAAAGCTGCTGTTTTCAAAATTATCAATTGCTCCCTGCAACGGGTGTCTTGCCTGTGACAAAAAGGAGCTTGCCACCTTCTGTGCTATTAAAGACGATATGACCCATCTATACCGGCGCTTGCTCGCCTGCGACGCCTTTATTGTAGGCTTTCCCATTTATACCGCGCGGGAATGCAGCCACGTTGCGATATTTTTTGACCGCCTGAAAGCCTTAGGCGGCCCCAAACAATATCCCAAGGTTACGCAAAAATTGCGCAAAGGAGCTCTGGTTGCAACATGGGGCTGGCCGTCGGCGTTTTTATATAAGGGTGTCATCGAAAATATTGCTTTTTTGCTGCGCCATTTTGGCGTGGAGGTCGCCGAAATTGTAACCGGCTCAGGCTTCTGGGATGCGTATTATGCGAAGGGATCGGCACATCTCGATAAAAAGGGGCTGGCGCAGGCGCGAGCTGCGGGGAAAGCGCTCGTGTCCTCATAATATGCGATACCCATTGACCAGCATGACGAAAACGGCAGATGCCGGGACACTGCATCTGCCGTTTCTGTTTTCCAAGAGCAGCAGACTCCATTTTCGTGACTGGTGTGCCCCGCACTGGCGTTATGGCGACAGGGGAAAGGCCTTTTTAAATGCGTCCAGATTTTCCCGATAGAGCCAATTGTGTGGATTTAATGTCGCGGCTTTTTCAAAATAAGGCAGCGCCAGTTTGGGTTGCGGTTTAATATTCGGATGCATATAAAATCTGCCAAACCAGAAGTGCCCCTCAGCATGCTGTGCATCCAGTTCCAGGACTTTTCTAAAATACTGTATGGCATTTCGCGGATTGCCGCCCATTTTTGGTGACCTGCCCAGTTCCTTAATGGCAAACGCGAGCACCGCGGTCGGATTGTCCTGACCGTTTTCCAGGGTTTTTTTATTAATTTCCAATAATTCCTTCATGTAGGGCAGTGCCGTCATCATGGTGCAGTGCAGGATCTTTCGATAGAGGATAAGTGAATAATAGGGCAGCACCAGCGGCGATTCGGGACAGAAGGAATAAGCTTTTTTTATCAGGTCCAGCGCCTGGCTAATGAGCTCCCCGCCCCTGTTCCACAATTCTTCATCTGCAGCATACGTATTGCCTTCAACCCAAAATTGCTTTGCGGTGTTGGCCTTTTCGTCGTGAAGAAGGGAATACCGATAATAGAAGCGCGCAGCCAGGACATAATCCTGCGCATCCTCATCCCGCATTCGCGCGGTGATTTCCTGTTCATACTGGTTGAACGCTTGTGGATCGCCCCGGTCCCAGAGTTCTTCAATAACCTGCGCGCAATCCTTCATAAACCCTTGCTCCTTTGGGGAATGCGGTTAACCGCTGCCATTATGACAGCAATCAAACTGCATGGCTGTCGTCTTTCCCTGCTGTGCGGTTTTCTCCAGCGTTTTAATGTTGTAACAGTTTCGTCAGGGCTTCTCTGGCAAGTTCGACATAGGCGGTAATAATTAATGGATCCTCGTTCCATCCGCCGCAGCACACAATCTCCACGCCTGGATCTACCAGCGCAGATTTTGATTTTGTGGGAATATCATAATTCACATGCATACAGTCCGTGGATCCAAAGCTGGGCATGACAATCACTTTCTCTACCTGTTTGTCTGCAAGCTCTTCAACCGCCTCCGGCAATTCCGGATGGGTAAACTCATTAAATCCCTGCACGATATGATCCCAGACAAATCCTTTCTCAATCAAGCCCTTCTTGACACAGGCGCAAAAGGCGGTCTCCTGTTCTTTACACCGCGTATTCTCCAGACACAGCCGGGTCCATTCATCAGGCTCGCCATGGGACGCCAGCACCACACCCACCTTCTCAGGCGGGGTTTTACCCGCTGCTGCAATAATCTTCTGGATGACCAGCTGCGTTGGTTCCGGCCGGTAAAAAAGCGGTTTACTCATGATCCATTTCACCCCTCTATCGTCAAGCGCTAATGCAACAATTTTATTGCGTATTTCACCGGTATGGGTAGAGTCGGTCTGCAGCATGGGAACGAAGGCTAAGTGAGTAACGCCCTCATGGATCATTTCCAGCGCCACATCTGTAAAATAAGGGCCGATGAATTCATTAAATCCGAGCCGCACATCATAACCCGGGAAATGCTGCGCGACGCATGCACATTGCTTTCGGCACACTTCAGCATGACGGGATGTTCCGCCCATCGCTTCATACTTATCTTTAATTTCCATGAGCATGACGGGCACGGCCTCATCGGGTGGAACCTCAAGACCCGTTTGCCTGAACTCTGCAAACATTTCCTGCAGGCCTTTACGCCACACGGCTTCATCAAATGTTTCCGGTTCGCCATGGCCGATCATTAAAATACCTGTTTTCCCGCCCACGCTCCTGCTGTCTTCAGCCATAATCGAGCCTCCCGCACGAGGTATTTTGACAACGAATCTATTGCCGGCCGGGAAAACCTTTCGCGCGTCGCTGCTCTGCCGCCTCTGTCATATGTGTCCGCGCTTCGATAAGTTTTTCCATAATATCCGGCCGTTCCTCTGCTATTCTTACCAACCCGTCGCCGCCGTATGTTTCGCCGAGCACCTGAAACAGATAATGAAAATCCATGGTCTGACGAAATACTGTTCGCGGCATCTCCGCCAAATAATCAAGGGCTTCCGGGGCGAGAAATTTTTGCAGCTCAATGGCCACCATTTTCCTCCCGCCATATTGCCGATAGAAATTGTTCTCATACCATTCAAGATAACTCTGAACCCCCTGGCGGTTGATGTTGCCGTCGTGAAGCGCCAGAGTTACCGCATTGGCAACTTTCCAGCCAAAGCATATCGCAATGGGAATGCTTACCTCCTGGATCCAGGTCGCATCTGATATTAAGATCACGTTGTTTTTAAATGGATCAGCGACGGCGCGGTATACGTTTACCACACAGCCGGTCAATCCCGTTGCGCGCACCGTGGCGTTTTTAAACCACGAAGAGAATACCGGCGATTCCCGGATGAACCACTGCATGGCCGCATGCAGGTCAACTGCATAATCGTGGGTGAGGTGCCCGACGTGATGAACGCCTTCTTCATAACTGGGCAGGATACTGTAAAAACCCTGCTCGGTTAAGGCGATGATAAAACCGTTTAATTCGTCATAATCCATGCCCGCGACTTCATAGCCGATGTGCCGCGACGTGGCAAAAAATTCCCGGTCTTGATTGAAGCCGGTGAGGCGTGCGACCCGCGAGTTAGCCCCGTCTGCTGCGACCAAGAACGGCGCCTCATATTCTTCCCCGTTTCCGGTGACTATAACCCGGTTTCGCCCTGTTTTTACGGCGGTAACATTGACGTTGGGCAACACGTGTGCGCCCATCGCCAGACAATCCTCAAGCATCCTTTCGAGCAGTGTTTCCTTATGAAGGGCGATGGCCACCCGGTTTTTTACGGGCTCTTTGCTCAGCGTTTTCCAGTCCCCAAAGCACAGTCTCTTTCCGCCGGGCGAATACAGGTGAAAGCCGAAGATATTGGTATAGGGGCCATCATACCGCACCGAAAAACCGCCCACCGGAAAACTGATGCGTTTTTCGCGTTCGTTAAACAAAGCCAATTGACCAAACGTATATTCATTGATGGCAAAAACACCTCCATCGAAACGTCGTACCTTGCAAATATCGGTTTTGCGCTCCAGAACAACGACGTTCAAACCATTTTCGGCTGCGACTTTCCCAGCCATCAATCCAGCGGGTCCCGCCCCGACGATCACCAGATCATATTGTTTCGCCATCGAAGCTTCCTTTTCAGCGATATTCCCGGCTTGCCGCACCAAACCGCCCTGCCGGTGACTATATTGCGGAACATGCGCACACCGGGAAGATGTTGATACCAATGCCGCATTTCGCGCAGTGCTCTTCAGGAACGATGACCGCATCAGGTATCAGCGCAATCGCGGTCACCGGACAGAGACCAATGCACCCGCCGCAGCCAAGACCTGCGGCGCTCTTTATTTGTGCCGTGCCCTCTGTCTTCCGGAACTGCCGTCCAGGACCGGTATGCATTATTTCATGCCTATTTCCTTTTTAAACTCAGCAACAACCGCTGCGGTTATGCGTTCATGGCCTCTCTTCCGGGCATAGTCTTCGACTTCGGCAACGGCCGCAAAGCGAACTTCCTGCGGGATTCGCGCTGCCTGCGCCTGTGCGTCCGGTTCCCAGGTCATCGTAAAGGTTGCCTCCACGGTAGCTGTTTCATGCGGCGCCGCAACTGCTCCCTCCTTGAATGCTGACAGAAACCTGGTTTTGAAACGCGTTGGTGTATATTGTTCAGTAACCGCTTTAATAATATCCAGCGTAATTCCCGTTCCCTGTTGAACCGCACGTTCTTCAGCCTTTTTCTGCAGTTTTCTGATCGCCGTTGCCCGTATAAAGTGCGGAATCATGTTCCCGACTTTTGCCAATGCCTCCCGCGCTTCAAGTTCCCAGGGTATTTCACCCAAAGAAATAGCCTCGTCCATGCCCCCTTTGGTTTCAATGAGAAAATTGATATAAATTTGGTTTCCGGTTTGCTGAATCAGATACCGTACCCCCTGAAAGCCCATAAATGGACTGGCTTCCGTTGCAATGTATCCCAGCGTCGGTATATCGGCGAACAGAAAGTTATTGAAACCCAGTTCCCGGGCAATTTTTAAATCATAAAAATTGCCCATAATGAGCATGGGACCCTTTTCAGTAAGTTGCTCTTTCTTTTCATCAATGGTCGGCTCAACCAGCACCGTGTCGCACACCTCGCGCACCTTCCCAGCGGCTGCCTGCGTCCCCACCGCTACAAAGGAAATCTGCATGCCCAGTTCTTTTTTCAAAAAATGGCTGATACCCACTGCGTAGGTATCATTGTTATCCAGCGAAAGCGCGGCGCTGCATTCAAAGGTAATGGGCAACACCATAAATGACTGGATCAATGCAACGATCATATCCGTTTCCTGTTTGAGATAGGGCCGCGCATCTATGTCGAAAAAGTCAGCTATTTCTTCAAGCCATGCCGCCGATTCTCCAAAGCCGATCGGGACGCGATTGGCCAAATACGGTATGCCGAATTTCGCCTCCATCTGTCGAGCAGTTTCCAGACCGCAGTCATAGGGATACACACACACATTGAGAGCGGCGCGCGGGGCGTTGATAATTTCCTGAACCGTTGCCCCGCCGGTGAGCACCGCATTCACAGTAATACCAATGTGCGCCAGCATCCTGCGCAATTCAAACACGTCCGCCCGCCAGTTAAAGGTATCCAACGTCGGGCCGATCAGGTTTACCGCGCGCGGCGCTCTTGCTGCCGGTGGGTTCATGATCTCAACCAAAGCCGACAAGGCCTTCTCGCGGCCCTCATGCAGGCCTCCCCCGATCGGCGGCCGTATCGTGATACACTTATTCCCGCCCGCCTTTGCCACAACACCTTCGACATCGTCCCCGGTAATTTCCACGCTCGGCGAGGTTACAATAACCACCAGGTTCGGTTGCGGTGCGCGCGCCAGCGTTTTTCGTATCACATCTTCAAGCCGGCTCTCAGCGCCCTGCATAATGTTTGCATAAGAAAGCGACGTGGTGTACATCTCAAACGGATATTCATGCATCAGGGCGTCCATGTGCTGGCTAATATAACAGCCCGGCGGCGCGTGATAAATGACCCGCGCATCCTTCATGCCAAGCGCCGTCCATAACGCTCCTTCAAATGCCGACGGCTTGTGAATCTCTTTCATTTTCAGTTCCCGCGCCGCTCTCTGACCAAGTGTCTGCCTGCCGCCTTCAGGATGCCGCACCACAATTTCCTCCGTATCTGCCGACCGCGTTTTTCCAGAAAGATAAGACCTCCCGTTTCATGCTGTCGTGAAATTTTTCACCCAGATCAAGGGCAAAATCATAGCCGTACGCGGTTAAAAAGGTCATATTGCAGAAGGTAGGTATAAACCGCGGTGTGAGTTCTACCCTGCCCTGCGTCTCACAAAAAACCGCATCCGGCCGGTATTGATCGTAAAGATCTTCCAGCGTGTCAAAATCCTCCTCAATCACCGTTATACCGTAGCGTTTTTTCTGCAGTTCTTTTTCCCGCTGCGCAAACGCGTTTTTCATGGATGGAATCATGATAACTTCTGCGCCGAAGTCGGCTAAAATTTTGCTGAGTCCAAACTCGCTTGCCGGACCAAAGGCAATCATGACTTTGAGCGGTTCTTCGGCAAATTTCTTTTTTATCGCTTCAATGCGCGGCCTCATCGCCTGTTCCTGTATGTCCACCACATCATGCAGGGTTTGATTGCGCATCCGGTCCGCAACACCGCGCAAAAAATTTGAGGTACCCTGAATCCCGGCAGGGATCTCGATATATTCTACCGGGGCGCCGAAGCGAGAGTGTATGTTCTGACAAGTCATATACGGCACCACATGAACCGGAAACACGACCTCGGCAGCGGCAATTTTTTCCATTTCGCTGACATGCGGTGCGGGAAACGGAAATACCGTCAACCCCGCGCGCTTTAACAATACCTCAAACGACGTGAACGCGCCGGCATCCTGCCCGGACCGTCCGACAATCCCAATCGAACCCGGTATCTTCTCGCGGTTTTCAAATACAGTTACGATCGCCACCCACGCAGCATCATTGCCCAGCGGCATGCACTTGGGAAAATTAAAGCCGCTGTCAATAAAGGCAACCCGCAGCTCGGGTATTTCCTGCTCCACTTCATTGATAACCCCTTTAATGTCCTCGCCGATGAGCTGCGGCAGGCAGGTGTTAATAATGATAATAATACGCGGTTTATAGGCGCGATACATATTGACAATCTGGTTCTTCAGGCTCTCTTCGCCGCCAAAAACAACTTCTGCCTTTTTTATGAGCGTTCCCGCAGTGAGCAACCGCGATGGCCGGCACGTCATGGTGCCGATCTGAATCTGGTAAGCGCAGGGCTGCGGGCCGTGTAACAACGGCAGTATCCCTTCAACTTTACCCAGCGTTGCCAGCGCCTGCATGGAGGAACAACAGTGCTCATAACTTTTCAGCATTTGGAATCTCCTTTTCTGTCAGGCGAGCGTTCTGTTGCGCTGCACTCGCTGGAGAACTGCATACGCCTTTGCCAAGGCATTCTTCAGTTCTTCCCGATCCTCCCGGCTTAACATGCCTAATATATTTTTGAGCTCATCCCGGCGTTTATCCATGAATTGTCTCCGTAGTCGTTTCCCTTTTTCCGTCAAGCACACTTTTATAACACGGCGGTCCTGCGCATCTTTGATGCGTTCCGCTAATCCGTCCTGCTCCAGTTTATCAATCATTTCGGTCATGGTCGGCATGGTAACCGAGGCCTGTTTGCTCAATTCGCTCATCCGGTATTCCTTGTCTTCCCGAAATGCCGCCATCGCCTTAAACTGGGAAATGCTGAAATCAAAACCGTCAATTTTGCCGCTATCCTTTATGACCCGGTTAAAAAATTCAGTGAAAAAATTTCTCCAGTTCCGCAACTGGTCGCCAAATTCTTCGATCTCGCGCAGCATTACGGGGTCGCCCTGGTTTTTCATGAACGCAATTCCTTTCCCCTGGTTCACCGTCGGTTATAGAATAACCTGGCACACCTTGATCGGCCGTAAATGTTCTTGCAGCATGTCAAATAGTTTGGTATCTTATATTTCGGAATCTAACTATATCTTCACCGTGCGGGCACGTCAAGATTTTTTTGGTTTACCGGCATGAGACAGAACACCCGCAGGTCGCAGTCGCAAATAAATCGGCGGCATTGAAATGAAAATTATGGTATATGCCGGAACGACTTGCGGCAGACACATTGCGCATCACCGCAGGGAGGATGTTGATGTCACAGCAATTTACCGAAATTCGCATCGTTGATAATTTTTACCAAACCTCAAGTTTTATCCCGATGCCGGTGGTCCTGGTCAGCACGTTTTCAGCCTCTGGGGCAATAAATCTGGGGCCGTATTCTCTATGCTTTCCGCACTATATTGCCGGGGACAAGGAACACGCTATGATGCTGATCGCGCGCGGCTCAAGCAATACCGCGCAGAATATATTGCGGACGAAGGTATGCTCGCTGAATTATATCCCGGACAAGAAGAAATACATGAAAAATTGCGTCATGCTGGGGTACCCGGGTGAAACTACTGAAGACAAAATGAAGAAAAGTATTTTCACCCTCATGAAAGCCGATACCTTTGGCCCGCCGCGCAACACCCAGACGTGCGCGGTTCATCCGGACATTGTCAAAGAAGCGGTCCAGGTTTTTCTCTGCAGTTGGGACGAGACCTATCCCCTGCAGCACAATAAAGAGCGGCTTGAATATCATTTTCTGTTAAAAATAGATAAAATTATTATGCAGAAACGGTGGAAGGACTGCCTGTTAAAAGGAACCGGTTTTCCGCCGCTGCCCATAGATTACGGCTACCGGGATAATGTTCGCTTCTGGTTTACCCGGCATGCAGAACCCTATGCAGTGCCGATTCCCCGCGAAAAGGGCAACACTCTGGATACGGTGAAATATGCGTGCACGCGGTTTGATCCGACTATCCGGTGGCAGGATGATGCCTGTAGGCGCCTTTTAAAAGTGCCCGCTATTTTTCTGAACGGTATGATAGAAGTGATTGTTGATGCGGCAAAAGAACATGGGGTTTCAGTTATCACCCCGGAATTTATTGACCGACTGCGGGACAAGCGCTTTACTGAACGATAGATTAGAAGCCCAGTTTCTTGCGGTATTCCTCAACAACTGCGGCGGTTACTCGCTGGCACCGGCGCTCCCGTGCATAGGTTTCCGTTCCCCGTACCGCTGCGGCGCGAAACTGCGCCGGTACCATGTGCAGCAGTTCTTGTGCCGCCTGCTCCCAGTTCATGGTAAACATCGGCTGTTCTCCCTGCTCGGCATCGATTGCAGCATCCTGCGCCGTGCTAAACACAGTCGTATATTTTGCTTTAAAGCGGGTGGGTGTATATTGCATAACAACCTCGCGCAGTATTTCCAGCGTGACCGCCGATTTTCTCTGCAAGGCGGTTTTGTCGGCAAGCTGATGAATTTTTTTCAGGGCAATGGAGCGGATAAAATGCGGCAGCAATTCCGCTATTCTTCCCAGTGCCCGTTCAGCCTCGAGTTCCCAGGGTATTTCACCTGCTGAAATTGCGCCTTCCAGTTCACCCTTGGTCTCAATAAATATTTTGGTATAAATTTCATTGCCAATGGCCTGAACAAGGTGTTGCGCCCCCATGAATCCCATAAACGGTGTGGTTTCTGAAAACATATAGCCAATCAGCGGAATGTCCGCAAACAGGAAATTTTTAAACCCAAGATCGGTCGCAATCTTCAGGTCGTAATAATTGCCCAGAATAATGGCGGGGGAAGTTTCCAGCAGCAGGTTTTTCTTTTCATCAATGCTCGGATTCACCAACACGGTTGGGCAAAAGCGCGCAATTGCCGCCGCTGCCGCTTCGGTTGAGACGGCGGCCATGCCGATATTCATCCCCAGTTCCCGCGCCAAAAAACTGCCGATTCCCACACTGTAGGTATCGCAATTATCCGTTAAAAGCGCTGCCGTCGTCTCAAAAAAGGTATTGGTCACTAACAGCGACGAGATGAAATCCCAACCGCGCTTTACTTCTCGTGCACAATATGTCTTCGCATCGAGGCTAAAAAAATCGGCAATATCGCACAACCAGGCAGCAGATTCTCTGAATCCGATAGGGATGTGGGCGGCGCTGAACGGCGTTCCATATCGCTGCGCCATCTGATGCGCAAACTCAATACCGCAGTCATAGGGATAGACACAGACATTAAGCGCTGCTGTCGGCGCTGCTGCTATCTGCTCAACTGTGCAGTCGGTTGCGATAACTGCGTTGACGCGAACACCAATTTCCGACAGCATGCGGGTAAGTTCACGCACATCCGCCCGCCAGTTAAACGTATTATAGGTCGGCCCAATAATGTTCACCGTGCGGGGTGATTTTTGTTGCGCTGGTTTCATGAAATCCACAAGGGCCAGAAAAGCGCGTTCCTTTCCCTCGGCAAGCGTTCCCCCCAACGGCGGCCTGATGAAAATAATATTCTGATAACCGGTCGCTGCAACAGCTCCCTGTATATCATCGCCGGTTATTTCAATAACGGGCGCGGTAATAATAATGATCGCCTTTGGTTTCTCGGCCGCGACCTGTTTAACCAGGGCAATCAGTTTTTCACCGGTTCCCTGCATCACTTCCGCGTATGATACCAGCGTGCTGTATAGTTCCGGATGCCATTCATTGCACAGCGTGTTCATATGCTGCATCAGATAACAGCCCGGAGGGGCATGGTATATCACCCGGGCGTCGGTAATGCCCTGCGCCGCCCATATTGCGCCTTCAAACGAAGATGGCTTATGTATTTCTTTCAGTTTTATCTGTTGCACCGTACGGTTTTTGTGATCTGTCATTGTTTGATGCAGGTATGTTTATTATGGATGCCCGCGGTTCCCCCCGCTACGCATACTGGCGCATAATGTCTTGCCATTCGGCAAAGACCGGTTTTTTTAGCGACTCAAAAAAATGCTCGCCGAAATCCAGCGCGTAATCATAGCCATACTCATTCAGGTAGTTTTCATTAATGTGACAAGGAATCAGTTTTCTGATAACTTCCACGCGCGCCTGAAAATCGCCAAAGACCACATCAGGCCGGTAACGGTCAACAAGCTGCGACACGGTATCGAAGTCTTCTTCATGGAAGATAACCTGCGCGCCATAGCGATTCTTTAATACGCGCTGCTCCTGGCGGGCAAACTGGTTGCGCATAGAAGGAACAATAATCACCTCGGCGCCGAACTCTGCAAGTATTTTGCCGATGGAGGTCTCATTGGCTGGCCCGGTTACCAGCAATGCACGAAGCGGTGTTTTTTTAAACTGTTCACGGATCAATGCCAACCGGGGCAATGCCTTTTTCTCTTCGCGATCCGCAATATCTTTTAAACCCCGGTTGTTCGTCAGCTCAGCGACTCCGCGCAAAAAGTTTGAAGTTCCCGCCACGCCAACCGGCAGTTCAATGTAATGGATTTTGGACCCAAATCGCTCATTCAGTCTTTTGCAGGTCAGATATGGCACCAGATGCACCGGACACAGAAATTCCGCGGTGACAATCTTTGCCATCTCGTCAAGATGTCCTGCAGGAAACGCAACAGTGGTTATCCCGGCCTCCCGCAGCAGCGCTGTGAGGCAGCCCATGCTGTCTGCATCTTGTCCGGCTCTGCCAACGATGCCGACTGATCCCGCGATCATCTCCTGCGGCTCAAGCACATCAACTATCGCACGCCATGAAACATCGTTTCCCAGTGGGGTTGATCGTGGATGATTAAAGCCGGTTTCACAAAATGTCACCGTTAGCTCGGGGATTTCTTTCTTTACTTCCTCGATGACGCCTTTCAAGTCCTCGCCAATAAGCTGAGGTACGCAGGTATTAATAATGACCACGATCTTAGGTTTATACTGATTATAAACCTGGATAATCTGTTCTTTCAGTTTCTCTTCGCCGCCAAAGATCACCTCGCTTTTTTTGAGTGTCGTACCGATGGTCACCAGCCGTGCTGGCCGGCAAAACATTGAACCAATTTGATTGCCATATACGCATGCCTGGGGGCCATGCAGGATCGGTATAACACCCTCAATTTTTCCAAGATTGGCAAGGGCGATACAAGAAGAGCAGCAATGTTCGTAGGATTTAACCGGCATGGTATTCTGTTGTGATCTGTTATTTATTGTATTATGCTTTTCATCTATTTTCATATATCATTATGGGAATATTGGTCAATATAAACAGTTTCTCTGACGTGTCCAACATTATGTTTTCCTTTGGAACGGGAACGAGGTATATCCCCTGCTATAACGGTGCGTTGCTGCCAATCGTCGGATTTTGATTTACATTCTTTAAACTGCATTCCACCGATTAAAAAACAAACAGTGTTTGAAAACTGACAGCATTAGCCCAATATATGCCGCGTTACGCTTCGCTTGACATTGGAACCCAGACGATACGGCTGCTCATTGCAGACATGAAACCCAACCGAACCTTCATCCCGGTTTATCGGGATCGGGCCATTGTTCGTCTGGGCGAAGGTATGATGAACGATGATGTTCTTCAACAAGAACCGATGAACCGCGCCCTCACGTGCGTGAAAAACTTCGTTGCGGTATCCCATCGCTATGACGTACAAAAGATTTTTGCCGTGGCCACTGCCGGTGTCAGAGAGGCTCAAAACGGCATGGATTTTCTGCACAACATATATGAGACAACGGGCGTAACAGTGCGGCTTCTCAGCGGCAATGAAGAAGCCAGCCTTTCGCTGCGTGGCGTCCAAAGTGTATTCCCTGACCAGTCCGGTCATTCGTTGATCATAGATATTGGCGGTGGCAGCACTGAATGTATCGTGGCACATGACAACACAACGGTTGTTACCGAAAGCCTGCCGCTGGGCGTCATTTACCTGGCTGAACGATTTCTTCGCTCCGACCCGCCGCGCAATGAGGAGCTTGATAACTTGACAAATTATATAAGGGATATGCTTATAACTAATTGTATTTGCTTGAAATTATTATATAATTCTACAATTGACATGGTGCGCTGTATTGGAACCGCCGGGACGGCAACTACGCTTGCAGCTATGGCGTTGAACATGCGTAAATACGACGCTGAGAAAATCAACGGGTGCCTGTTGACCAGAACAAAAATTCAACAGATTTATCATGAACTAATCATAATACCTTCAAAATCCAGAATAAATATACCTGGGCTTGAACCTGGCCGCGAAACGGTAATTATTCCTGGCGCCAGAATCCTGTTAAGCATCATGGAATTGGTTAAAACCGAAGAGATTCTCATAAGCGACGCAGGTCTCCTGGAGGGAATTCTTCTTGATGCGCTTTGAGGAAGCCGTCTTAGCCAATGCGGAGCCATGAGCATGACCGAATATACCGGCTGCTGCCGTGTCTGAAGCACGCGACAGTTTTGGTGTGGCGTAGAAAACCCCCAGGCGCACCTGTTTGTAATTGCCACATTTTATTTCTGCTCGGTGCGTGGTCGCATGCCGCGTGCCTGATTTTAAAAGGCATTTTTTGGGAAAGTCCTGTCGGGTTAGTGCTTGACATGCCCTGTTGTTTAGTATATTCATAAGCAACTTATAGACAGCGCATAGTACCTCGGATACCCCCTTCTTTCAAGAGAAGCACAGAAACACGCGCACAGACACCTGCAATGACTCACAGTGATATCACCTCAAGTTTGACGTTTGACGACGTGCTTTTGATTCCAGCCATGTCGTCCGTGCTGCCCCGGGATGTTGATGTTTCAACAGTGCTGACACCAAGCATACGGTTAAACATTCCGCTGCTGAGCGCGGCAATGGATACGGTAACCAACGCGCAGACCGCCATAACCATGGCGCGCGAAGGCGGTATTGGCGTGATTCATAAGAATATGTCTATTGACGCCCAGGCGCTTGAGGTGGAGAAGGTCAAAAAGTCTGAGAGCGGCATGATTGTTGACCCGATCACCCTTGACCCCGATCAAAAAATCTTCGAGGCTGTGGAGATTATGAAACAGTATAAAATCTCCGGATTGCCGGTGGTCAAAAAGGGGAAGCTGGTCGGTATCCTCACCAACCGCGACTTGCGTTTTGAAACAGATTTGGACCGGCCGATCACCGCGGTCATGACCAAGGAAAATTTGATTACCGCACCGCCGGGAATTACGCTTGAAGAGGCAAAAAAATTACTTCACAAGAACCGCATCGAAAAGCTCCTGGTAGTTGACGAGGATTATAATCTCAAAGGCCTGATAACGGTTAAAGACATCGAAAAGACTGTTCAGTATCCGCAGGCTTGCAAGGATAGTTTTGGGAGGCTGCGCGTGGGCGCGGCTATTGGCGTCGGCCCGGACCGCGAGGCACGCACCGAGGCCGTGTTAAAAGCCGGCGCTGATGTCATTGTTATTGACACTGCGCACGGCCATACCAAAAGCGTGTTGGAGGCAATTCAGGATACCAAGAAAAACTTTACCGACTGCCAGCTCATCGGCGGCAACATTGCCACTGCCGAGGCGGCCGAAGACCTGATTAAGGCTGGCTGCGATGCCATTAAAATCGGCATGGGGCCTGGTTCCATCTGCACCACCCGCATCGTTGCCGGCGTCGGCGTGCCGCAGATAAGCGCAATTATTGCGTGCCGGACCGTAGCGGATAAACATGGCATCCCGTTGATCGCGGACGGCGGCATCAAATATTCGGGAGACATAACCAAGGCTATCGCAGCGGGGGCCCATGCAGTGATGATCGGCAGCCTGTTCGCCGGCACCGACGAGAGTCCGGGTGAGATTGTGCTGTATCAGGGGCGCACCTATAAAGTGTATCGCGGCATGGGTTCTCTTGAGGCAATGAAGGAGGGCTCCCGCGACCGCTATTTCCAGTGCGATGTTGACAATCAATCGAAACTCGTGCCCGAGGGCATTGAAGGCCGGGTGCCCTATCGCGGCAGCCTGTCTTCTAACATTTACCAGCTCATCGGCGGACTGCGCTCCGGCATGGGCTATGTGGGCTGCGCCACCATCACCGAGCTGCGGGAAAAGGCGCGTTTCATCAAGATCACCAGCAGCGGCCTCAAAGAGAGCCACGTGCATAACGTCATCATTACCAAAGAAGCTCCCAACTATCAGGTTGAATAAATACCCTGATGGCAGGATATGCTCTTCGCCGGGGTGCTGATACCAGCGTGTGCCGGCAGAGCATCAAAATGGTTCTTCTACCCCCCTAAGGAGAGCCATAGAGAATCATCCCTCCCCTTTGTCGGGGAGGGATGATTTACATAACACGATGATGAAAATTGAACAGGAAAAAATTATCATCCTTGATTTTGGTTCCCAATACACCCAGTTGATCGCGCGGCGTGTGCGGGAAAGCAAGGTGTATTCAGAAATCTGGCCGTTCAATATCCCCTTGGCCAAGATCCAGGAACTCCAGCCAAAGGGCATTATTTTGTCCGGCAGCCCGTCAAGCGTCTATGACCCGAAAGCACCGCTGGTGGCAAGGGAACTGTTTCAACTCGGCATCCCGATACTCGGCATCTGTTACGGCATGCAGATAACCTCGTTCCTGCTTAACGGCGGCGTCGAGCCGTCGCAGAAGCGCGAATATGGAAAAGCCGACCTGTTTGTTGACCATACCGAAGACCTGTTTGCCGGATTCAGCCCGCAGGAGAAATTGCAGGTATGGATGAGCCACGGCGACCGGATTACAAAACCGCCCCCCGGATTTGAAGTAATCGGCCACAGTGCTAATTCCCCCTGTGCCGCCATGCGGGATAGGACGCGCCGCATTTACGGCGTGCAGTTTCATCCCGAAGTGGTACACACGCCCCGCGGCACCGAGATTCTCAACAATTTCATTTTCAATATCTGCCGGTGTGCGCCGACCTGGACCATGAAGTCCTTTATTGAACAGACGACCGCAGAAATCCGCAGCCTGGTGGGCGACAAGAAAGTCATTTGCGGATGCAGCGGCGGGGTTGATTCCACCGTTGCCGCCGTGCTTCTGGAAAAGGCAATCGGTCATCAGCTGACCTGCATCTTCATTGACAACGGTCTGTTGCGGAAAAATGAATTTGCCAAGGTGTCCGAGCTGCTCACCAAATCCTTTCATGTCAATCTGCTTGCTATTGACGCCGCGCAGCGTTTTCTCTCCAAATTAAAAGGTGTGATTGATCCCGAGCAGAAACGAAAAATTATCGGCAATGAATTTATTTACGTGTTCGAGGAAGAAGCGCGCAAACTCGGCAGGGTTGACTTCTTGGCGCAAGGCACACTGTATCCGGATGTCATTGAAAGCGTATCGTTTAAAGGTCCGTCGGCAACCATCAAGACGCATCACAATGTCGGCGGACTGCCGGAAAAAATGAACCTCAAACTTATTGAGCCGTTCCGCGAGCTGTTTAAGGACGAAGTGCGCGAACTGGGCAAAGAGCTGGGGCTGCCGGACGATACGGTATATCGCCACCCGTTCCCCGGTCCGGGTCTCGCTATTCGCATTATCGGCGAGATTACCGAAGAGAACCTGCGGCTGGTGCGCGAGGCAGATGCAATCATACTGGAAGAGATGAAACAATCCGGCTGGTACCGGCAGGTGTGGCAGGCATTTGCCGTGCTGCTCCCCATTCAGACCGTTGGCGTCATGGGCGATGAACGCACCTATGAGAAAGTTATTGCGGTGCGCGTGGTACAGAGCATTGATGCCATGACCGCCGATTGGGTGAAACTGCCCTACGATCTTCTGGGCAGGATATCTAACCGCATCATCAATGAGATCAAGGGTATCAACCGCGTCGTGTATGACATTTCTTCAAAACCCCCCAGCACGATTGAGTGGGAATAACGTGTCGGCAGTAAGCCGGCACTGCCGCTCTTGGTTACCATCTATCGGACCTCAAAAAAGCCAATAACCCGCTCCTCAATGCCGAGATCATCCACCTCGGTCACCATCTGGAAGCTCCACTGCCCGACGGTTGCATCCTTCTCAATGATGAGCGGGATGAAGATAAACCTGCCGATACCGAAGGGCCTGCGATACGGGTTCATGCTCACACCGTGAAAATTCACTGTATCAAGCCTGAAGTCAATGCAGTGGTATGAATCTCTTTCTGTTCACCGCAGCAGGGCGTAAATATCTTCGGTCCACTGGGTCACTTTATCAAAATTGCGGTAATCACCTTCCGGGAGCATCCTGCCAAACAGTGCCCGCACCAGAAACTCGTCAAGCGGGGTGAGCACACTATAGTCCATGATGCCGGCAAACAACCCGGGATTTCCGATTGGAACAATCATCGGTATCCTTTGCATCACTCTGTCTATGTAATATTTTTTTGCAATCTCGCGGTTCTCAGGCGTATCGTCCTTTAGCAGGCCGCAAACGATAAACACCGCCACCGGCTTGGTCGCAAGAAGTTCCTCATGATCCTTTAAAAATTTTACCAAATCCGGGCGCCATTGCTCGCTTATAATTGCCGACCCGACAATGATTGCATCATACGGGGAAACATCCTGAATCCGCTTCACAATGCTCATATCAACCTGTGCGCCCGCTGCGCACAAAACATCCTGGATAGTATTGGCAATGGTTCTGGTAGCCCCATACTTGGTATCATAGATAATCAATATCCGTTTGCCCGCGACATGTTGCTGCCCGCAGGTTAGTTCAATATCATTGCCTGCTATGGTGCGAAAGGCACTGCCCGTACCCGGCATCAGAAGCACAAAGCATATGACGATGCACGCTATACCATACGCCTTCATAACCTCCTCCTTTTTAAATTGTTTTTTCATAAGGTTACATAGTGAAAGATAAATTTAATCATTATGTATAAAAAAACCGCCCGCAGGCTGACTTACCTGCGCACGGTTTTTTATTAAACCACTCAAAGCATTATTGATGATCAGACACCCCGCCGCCCTCATCGTAGCCCCCATGCTTTTGTTGGCTTGCCGTATGATATTTAATTATATAATTTATATCTATGAATTATAGGAATTTGCGAACCATTTGCAAGAAATAAATGGTAATTTTACCTGAGGGTGGTTTTCTGCGATTTATCAATACGCACTGGTCTTTGCAGCAAAAACATATCCCCCCTCTCGCGCCTGAAGTAACCCGTCCCGAAATTATCACCCCCTAAAAGCATTTCATTGACACCCTCTTGGCTTTTTTCATATACTGCCCATAATTGACATCATACAAACAGGGAGGGCTGTATGAGCGCACAAACAAAATTAGTTACACTATTTATCCTCTCATCCATCATGAGTATTGTCTGTGCCTGCAACCGGCGGCCGGTCTGGGTGTTTCAGGCGGACAGCGGGGTGTTCTCAACGTTTTCAATATCAGGGGATAACATCTATGTTGGAAGTGACGACGGCAAGCTGTATTGCCTGAAGACAGCAAATGGAGAAAAAGTATGGGAGTTTCAAACCGGCGGCGAGGTCTTCTCATCACCCGTTGTATCCGGCGGTTTTGTTTATATGGGCAGTACCGACCGGAAACTCTATTGCCTCAATGCGCTTACGGGAGAAAAAGAATGGGAATTTGAAACCGGAGATATTATTTATTCATCTCCTGCGATATCGGACGGTAAAGTTTATGTAGGCAGTTTTGACCACCTTGTTTACAGTTTGGATGCAATAACAGGAACCAAGGTTTGGGATTTTGAAACAGCGGATGCAGTTGAATCTTCCCCCGCGGTCTCAGGCGGATTCGTGTATGTGGGGAGTAATGATGGCAACGTGTATTGCCTGAATGCGGCAACCGGAGAAAAAGTCTGGGAGTTTCCTACCGGCTTTATGGTTGAATCATCTCCTGCTGTGTCAGGCGGATTTGTATATGTTGGAAATGACGAAGGTAGTTTTTATTGCCTCAACGCCGCTACCGGGACAAAGGCCTGGGAGTTTTTTGCGTCGGATTATGTGTACTCGTCACCTGCAGTTTCTGACGGAAAGGTGTATTTTGGAAGCGGCCAGGGCAGCGTGTATTGTCTCAACGCAGTATCCGGCACAAAAGTCTGGGAGTTTGTAGCAGATAGTGAAGCCGATACTTCTCCTGCGGTAACCGGTGATTATGTATATTTTGGGACTGAAGACGGTATTGTTTACTGCCTGAAAGCGGCAAACGGAGACAAAGTATGGCAATTTAACGCCGGGGCGTATGAATATATATTGTCATCTCCCGTGGTATCGAGCGGGTATGTCTATATAGGAAACGAAAATGGAAAAGTTTTCTGTTTAAAAACCGCAGCAGGTGACAATGGGCAATGGCCGATGTTCAGGTACAACCCGTCAAGAACCGGAGCGAGATAAGTTGAGGATCAGGGGAGTTTTTTGAATACCTGCACCCCTGTTACCCTTTCTTTTGCGGCAGCTTCACCCTGTGAAGCTGCCCGCGACCGTGGTGGGTTCTTTTGAAGCCTCATTCTTTTCGGATACATGCCTCTTGCCCCGTTTCCAATGCGGGGCTTGCAAGGCTTGAAACTGCTCATTCTGGAACGGCAGGAACGCCTGAAGTAACCTGCCCCGAAATTATCACCCCCTCAAAGCATTTCATTGACACCCTCTTGGCTTTTTTCATATACTGCCCATAATTGACATCATACAAACAGGGAGGGCTGTATGAGCGCACAAACAAAATTAGTTACACTATTTATCTCCGTATTCATCATGAGTATTGTCTGCGCCTGCAATCGGCAACCGGTCTGGGAGTTCCAAACAGGCAATGCCGTATCTTCATCCCCTGCGGTGTCAGAAGGATATGTTTATATAGGCAGTGATGACGGCAAAGTTTACTGCCTTGATGCATTATCAGGAACGCAACGATGGGCGTTTACCACCGGAGATACTGTAAGGTCCTCCCCGGCAGTGTTCGACGGGTATGTGTATGTGGGCAGCACTGACGGCAAAGTCTATTGCCTGAATGCCGCTACGGGAGCTCAAATCTGGGCGTATCCTATGGGCGACACGATAGAGTCATCACCCGCAGTATCGGGAGGATATGTGTATGTGGGCAGCTCTGGCGGCAAGCTACATTGTCTTGATGCAGCATCAGGTACTCTGAACTGGGAATTTACCGCAGGCGACGCTGTTAATGCCTCTCCCGCCGTTTTAGATGGGTATGTGTATTTGGGCAGTAAAGATGGCAAAGTTTATTGCCTCAATGCTGACACAGGCACAATGCTTTGGGACTTTGACGCCGGATATCCGGTTGTTTCATCCCCGGCTTTAGCCTACGACAATGTTTATATTGGCAGCGTCAATAAAAGGCTTTACTGCCTGAAGTCTGCTACCGGCGTCATGGTGTGGTATTTCGAAGCAGACTATATAGTTATGTCGTCTCCCGCAATTGCAGGCGGGTTTGTGTATTTCGGAAGCCTTGATCACAGAATTTACTGCATTAAAACAACCGCCGCGACAAAAGTCTGGGAATTTGAAACAGACAACTTTGTATTGTCATCACCCGCGGTGTCAGACGGGTATGTGTATGTGGGCAGCAGAGATGGCAGGCTCTATTGCCTTGATGCAAAGACAGGCAGGCAAAAGTGGTCTTATGATGCAGGGGCAGCAGTTAGCTCATCACCTGCAGTGGCAGACGGGTATGTGTATGTGGGCTGTGAAAATGGCAAGGTCTATTGTCTTCGTGCTGCTCGGCGCGACACCGGTTCATGGCGGATGTTCAGGTATAATCCGGAACGGACCGGCGCCAAATAGCTTGAAAATCAATGGGAGCGCATTGATGCGCAAGAATTCCATTATCAAAGCCAGCTCCTGCGGCACAAAAATACACCCTCATTCTCCTGTTTTTAGAGCCTGCTCAATAATGTTATGTTGAGGCGAGAGTCGAAGAATATCGCTCGTTTCACATTCATTGCTGCCATGCAATTCATCCACTCGAAAACAGTCGGGACTCGGCATGACTTTTTTTCAACGATCGCTATGCAGCAATAGGACGAATCGGCAGAGTCGCATCGTGTCAAGATTAGAATTGACCAATACCTTGAAACCGGCATACAATATCATCAAAGACAAAAGGAAGAACGGTTGCCGGAGGATTTCTCTGCGTGCTTGGTGGTTAATCTATTGACAATATGAGAACGTAAATAGGGGGTAGCGTATGAAAACCGAGAACAAATGTAAAGTAATAAGCTGCTGTTTATGTCTCGCGGCTGCAGGCATGCTGTTGCCTGCCACAGCATTGGCGCAAACAGAACCGTGCAGCGTGGAGATCGTCGCAACCTGTAATGGCAGCACCGATTGCAGCGGCATGTTATCCGGTTGGACAGATATAATCAATACCGGCACTGAAGCCATAACCTGTCTGACGGCTGAAGATTTCGGCTCGGGAGCAGTGGGTGATGAGATAACATTACTGCCGCAGGAGCAGAAGAGATTGGTATCGTGGATTGATCAGCCCGTAGGGGATATTCTCTTCTGGGATTTTCGCACGATTACGGCATCCGGCTCAAGCACTGCAACGTGTTATGTGACAAATAATAAAGCCCTAACGTGTGCTGCCCAGAACAAGTGGCAATGCTTGGCAACCTGCGACATCACACCGGTTACGGTTGACATCGCGATAACTGCTGTCAGTTTAAAACGAAAAGGAGTTCTGAGGATCATCCTGTTAGGCGCTGAAGATTTTGATGTGGCGACGGTTGACCCATCCTCCATTCGTCTGGGCCGAGAAGATGTGCGCCGCATGGCTGCGCCACTCCGCTGGAATATGAAGCACGGCGATCTGATGCTGAAGTTTGATACCGCTGACGTAGTGAACACGTTACAACTGGAAACGGTTTTGGGACAGGACGTTCAATTGATACTGACCGGTAGACTGAACCATGAATGCGGACACCTGCCGTTCATGGGCCGCGTTGTTACGTCGGTGGTGCCATAGAACGGAACAAGAGCAATGGCTCCCGCAACCAGCGTCCCTGCAGTGTTCAGCATCCGACAGCATTACTTTAATGGTTTGCGTCATCACGCGATAAGATGGGAATAAGAAAACCATGACACACACAGTAACGCTTATCCCCGGCGACGGCATCGGTCCTGAATTAGCGGCAGAGGCGCGGCGCTGCATTGATGCCACCGGCGTGGCTATCAACTGGGACGTTGTGGAAGCCGGGCTGTCCAGCTTCAAAAAACATGGCACTCCCCTGCCACGCGCCGTGCTTGATTCCATTGAAAAGAACCATGTGGCGCTGAAGGGCCCCCTGACCACCCCGGCTGGTTCGGGTTATCGCAGCGTCAACGTGCAACTGCGGCACCACTTTGACCTTTATGCCTGTATCCGCCCGTGCAAAACTATCACCGGTTTCAAGTCTGCCCTGCAGGACGTTGATCTGGTCATCATCCGCGAAAACACCGAGGATTTGTATTCCGGCATTGAGTTTCAGGAACAGGACGCCGCCACGCGGGAACTAATTGAACTCGTAAAAAAAACTCTGGATAAAGATATTCCGCCTGATTCCGGCATCAGCCTGAAACCTATTTCCCGCACCGCCACCAGACGGATTGCGCAGTTTGCCTTTGACTATGCGCGCCGCCATAAGCGGAACAAAATCACCGCGGTCACCAAGTCCAATATCATGAAATATACCGACGGGTTATTCTTTGAAGAGATACGCAACGTCTCCTATTCCTTCCCCTCCGTTCCCCTTGAGCATATTTATATTGACAACCTGTGTTTCCAGTTAGTTTCCGCGCCGCAACAATTTGATATTATCCTGACGCCCAACCTGTATGGCGATATTGTGTCCGACCTGTGCGCCGGGCTGGTCGGCGGTTTAGGCATGGCGCCCAGCGCCAACATCGGGGATAACTGCGCTATTTTTGAGGCAGTGCATGGCTCAGCGCCTAAATATGCGGGAAAAAATGAAATGAACCCCTGCGCCCTGATTCTGGCCGGGGTGATGATGCTGCGGCATGTGGGAGAACACGCGGCTGCCGACCGGTTGCAGGCTGCGGTTGAGAAAGTGGTTCGGGAAGGCCAATATGTTACCCGAGACCTGAATCCCCGGCAGCCGGTCGGAACCAGAGAAATGGCAGACCGTATCATGTATTTTCTGCAGTAGGAGGTACCAGTATGAGTGGGCATAATATTTTCATCCTTGATGTAACCAACCGCGATGGCGTGCAGACCTCGCGCCTCGGGCTTGCCAAACTGGAAAAAACCATTTTGAACTTGATGCTCAACGAGATGGGGGTGTTTCAATCCGAAATCGGATTCCCCAATACCCGGCATGAAATCAACTATATCAACGCCAATCTTGAACTTGCAGAGATGGGAGTCCTTGCCCCCATGCGGCTCGCCGGCTGGACGCGGGCGACCGTCGCTGACATAAAAGAAGCCCTGCAATTCGTGCCCAAACTCAAACACATCAACATCTCCATTTCTACCTCTGACCAGATGATTCAGGGGAAATTCGGGGGCAAAAAAAGCCGGAATGACATTATCGCCATGATGATAGACGCGCTCAAATGCGCCCGAGACCTCGGGTTGGAAACTGTGGGGGTCAATGCGGAGGACGCCTCGCGCACGGAGCTATCGTATCTTATAGAATTTTCTCAACGCGCCCGGGAAAACGGCGCAGACCGCATTCGCTACTGCGATACCCTGGGCTACGACGACCCGTTCACCGTGTATGAACGAATACGAGCAATTGTTGAACAATGCCGGATACCCTGCGAACTTCATTGCCACAATGACCTTGGCATGGCAGTGGCATGTTCGGTGGCGGCAGCCAAAGGATGCCTTGATGGCGGACAGGACGCCTATATTAATACCACGGTCAACGGCGTTGGCGAGCGGGCCGGCAACGCGGATATGCTGTCGGTCATTCTGGCGCTGACTAAATCAAGCGGATTTGCAAAACAATACGGGGGGGCGCTGGCAAAAATTGACCTGACCAAATCCTATAAGATTGCCAAGTATGCCGCCTACTCGTTCGGGCTGCCGATACCGGTATTCCAGGTGGGAGTGGGCGATAACGCGTTTGCCCATGAATCAGGCATTCATGCCGACGGTGCGTTAAAAGATCGGCGCAATTATGAACTGTATGACTGCGAGGAACTGGGGCGCGGGCAGCTTGAATTTTTGGAAACCGGCAGAAAGATAACCACCGGCGAATATGGCGGCATAAAAGGCTTTCAACATGTGTATGGCAAACTGGATATCGTATTTAAAGACGAGAAAGAAGCGCGGGAAATTCTGGACCTGGTGCGGTTTGCAAACGTGCATACCCAAAAGCCGCTGACCGAAGAAGAGCTGAAATTCGTCGCCCAGTATCCGTCGATTGCAAAAAAGATTATGACCGTGAACCCGTAACCTGCCAGAGGGCGGTGCGCCAAAGTTTTATCATGTGATATTGAGAGAGCATGCCGTTTGCCTGCTTCTTGGCGCTCGTTTTTCTTAAACTTCCCCAAAATAATTTCTTGACAACAACAGAAAAATAGGCAAAAATTTGACCGACCAGTCGGTCTGGAGTTAATGAATTATGACGGATCAAAAACAAAAACGCAAAGAGAAAATTTTTGAGGCAGCATTACAATGCTTCAACGAAACGGGTTTTGACAAAACCAACAGCGAAACCATTGCTGCCAGGGCTCATATGCTTATTCCGCTGAAAGTTTCCACGTGTTACGCCCCAAAGTTTCCACCTGTTCCAGTCCAAAGTTTCCACTTAATCCAGTCTAATGTTTCCACCGACAGACGGAGCGAAGCGACGGTGTAGGGGAGCTATTCAAAAAAACGGCTTTCATATT
>FWPV01002902.1_pt1 | contig 40400 bp, 25 predicted proteins | sample 2228371 | NCBI WGS metagenome assembly FWPV01 (sample SAMEA103939776, study PRJEB20133) | metagenome
GAGCCAGGATCAAACTCTCCATTGTAAATTGTCTATTATAAGTCGTTTATGATCTAAAGTATAAATCATAAACCCCTCTTCTCAGGTTATTCTTTTTTCGCCTTACATCACTTCAAAGAACTTGTCTTCCATCTTGCGGAAGGTTGTCAGGACCGGTGTCCCAAAAGCGAGTGCAAAGATCGGATTTTGTTTTTTCTTTCCAAAAATCCCGAGAAAATTTTTCTCATTTTTTTCTCTGCTTTCTCTTCTTTTTTCAATTCGTTTCAGGCCTTGTTCCTGAATGGGAGTGCAAACATAGAAGTCCGAATTTGATTACGCAAGTCTTTCCCAGATAAAAGTTTGAAACTTTTTCGTCTTTTTTTACTAGCCTTTCAAAATCAGGACTTTCTTTTTTTGAACAAGGGCACCGTACTGCAGGGCTCACCAAACATTATACTCCTAGCGACGGGCTGAATCAAGGAAATCAACCTCCCATACGCAATGTGAGGAATCGAAATTTTTGAACAACCTTTGATCACAACCGGCCTTTCTGCATATGAATCCAGATCTAAAGCAGAAACCATCCTTTCTACAATATACTGTTCTAAATTCTCCAAATCTCCAATAACATAGCCCTTTGAAGAACCTTCGAGATAAGTGCAAACCAACATGAAAGCCCAGGTTGGGATAATTGCATCGGTCGAGCAAGTGACAGCTACCCACTTTCCTTGATACGTCGACCAATCCAAATCTTTCAAAGATTGCCTAAAGTCCTTTTCTCTCAGAATTAACTCTTGAAACAAAAAGGGCTTCAAGTCAAAAACCACCCGCTCCTCGCTTGGATAAAACTCTTCCATATCGATCATCACGATAGGACTATTGGCCACTCGATTTATCAACTCACTCATAAGCTCAGCAATGGATTCTTCTTGGATTGAAGTGCTTTAAACTCTTTCAGGTAATTAGGGACAAAATACGCTGTATCTACAAACTCCTCTTTTTGGTACTTCTGAAATGCCAAATACCCATAGTGGGCCGCCGAAAAGGATGGTTCCGAAAGGAATACAGCATTGGCATGAACCAACACCTGTCTAACCTTTTGGACAGCATCTCCGACAAAAAACACTTTCCCGTTTTCAAGATAGAAACTGTATGAGTCTGCATCCACAATCTCAGGCACCAAGTCTTCCACTTGATTTCCTCGGCTATCTACCACTATTCTATAGACCTCCATCCTTCTTGCATCCATCATAGGAACAACCCATTCACCCGACTTAAGATTCACTTGAGAAGCTAAAGAAAGCAAGGGAGAAACAGCGATCATTGGGATATTTTGAGCATAGGAGATTCCCTTGGCAGTGGAAACTCCGATTCGTAATCCGGTATATGATCCAGGCCCTTCGGAAACTGCGACTGCATCCAGATCTCCAAAATCCAGTTGAACAGCCTGCAAAACTTCCTCGATCATCAGCATAATGCGCTCGGCATGTACACCTTGATGGCCTGATTCAGAGAGTCCAATGAGCTCACCCGAACGATGAAGGGCAATGGAACAAACTGCAGTCGAAGTCTCTATAGCTAGGATCTGGGCCATCTTATTTCCGCTGGGCTAATACAGTTCCTATCTTCTGCGGACTGCTGAGATATTCTAAGGCATTGGCAATATCACGGTCTCCTTTTAAACCAGACTGGATCATCCCTTCCTGGAAATAATATCGTGAGACTATCTCATCGGTCAGTATTTTCTTAATCTCCGACTTGTGAGTTTCCAAATCATTTTCCTTACTATGATTGACTTTACTCGTGATCAACTCGAGCTGATCTTTGATCTCTTCGAAATAGGCCTCTTTCTCGACATATTTTTTGAAATCTTCCAAAGACTTCTCCGTGTAGGTTGTGTAATCGTAATCTCTCCCTACCAAAAACTTCTTGAAGTCTTCGAAATCTTGGTCTGAAATCTGGAAGTCTGAGGGTGAGGAAATTTTCGGATGAGCGTAAAAATACTGCGTTGCAAAATCAAACACATGATTCCCTGCCACTAGCGTAAAGGAGATGGGCGCGTAGGATTTTTCTTCCACTACGGTATCTGGTTCGATTCCTGCGCCATCATAGACCGTTCGGCCATTGGCTGTTTTAAAGGCCTTTCGAAGCGAATCCGGAACAGAAGTCAGTGCGCCGTTTTCCCGTGTTTGTGCATAATCGATCGCCTGAATACAGCGCCCGCTCGGGATATAGTATTTAGCTGTGGTGATTTTTGCCTGAGCATTATAGGTCAGTGGAATGGTCGTTTGCACCAATCCTTTTCCGAAGGATTTTCTCCCGACCAACACTGCCCGATCATAATCCTGTAGCGCTCCCGCCACAATCTCAGCTGCCGATGCACTACGCTCATTGATCAGAACCACCAGCGGCATGTCTTTGTCTAAAGGCGACTTGGTAGTCTTATAGGTGAAGTTAACATTGGGTAGTTTCCCAATAGTCTTAACCACTTCTTTTCCTTTGGGGACAAAGAGGTTGACAATTTCAACCGCCTCGTTGAGCAGTCCACCCGGATTATCTCGCAGGTCCAGTACTAATTTTTGGACGCCCTGTGATTTAAGTGAAACGAGTGCATTTCTAACTTCTACTCCAGCATTGGTAGTGAAGTCACTGAGTTTGATATATCCGGTAGTTTCATCCAATTTTCCAAAATAGGGCACATTTTTCAGACTGATTTTCTTCCGTATTAACTCAAACGAAAGCGTATCCTGATTACGCTTAACGGTAACTTTCACAGGAGTATTTGCAGGGCCTTTCAAGAGTTCAGATACAGCGGAAGTAGCCTTGCTCGCTACATCTATTGTGTCAATTTTTAGGATAAAGTCAGCAATCTTGAGCCCTGCGGTTTGGGCTGGGAATCCCGTGTAAGGCATCAAGATCATATTTCCCCCACCCCTATTTCCGATCAAAGCACCGATTCCGGCATATTCTCCCGTGGTCAGCATTCTGAAATCATCCGATTCCTCTTCGGGAATATATTCGGTGTAGGGATCCAATTCTTCCAACATTGCATTGATCCCAACCGTAACGAGCTCGTCCGGATTGATTTCATCCACATAGTAGGAGTCCAACTCACGGATCAAGGTGGCAAAAATGTCTATGTTTTTTGCGAGCGCAAATAGCTTGTCATTTTTGACCTGGAATGCAAAAACTCCCGAAACCAAAAGGATGGCTAAGGCGGAGAAAAAAAACGGGCGATTAATCTTTCGAATCATGTTGAGTTGGTTTTGGAGTCAATTCCAAGGCTAATTTGCTAAGGACTTGAGACATTTTGGGCGAAATTTCCGCGAAAGTCATTTCTGGATTCCCGACGAAAATAAACCCGATCAATAATCCATCAGAAGGAAGCAGGTGTTTTTGAAGCCGGTAAGCCTCTTTCACTCTCCTTTTTATATAATTCCTTCCATTAGCCTTCTTGATTTTCTTCTTGGAAACGGAAATCAGAATCTGATTAGTTTGTCCCGAAAGGTCAATTTTTCTTAAAAAAATGACCTTGAACGGGTACAAAAAAAAAGAGGAACCTTCGTGAAAAAGTTCCTTGATTAATTTGTCAGCGTGAAGACGCTCAGATTTTGGTAGTCGAAAATTCATCGTAAGGACTGTACTCGCATGTGAACATACGAAATTCAGTGCTTAGAATTACTTCTTCAATGTCTTTTCGTCAGAAACGGTCAGCTTGTGACGGCCTTTGGCTCTTCTGGCTCTCAAAACTCTTCTACCATTAGCAGTAGCCATTCTTTCTCTGAAACCATGCTTGTTTTTTCTTTTTCTGCGAGAAGGCTGGAATGTTCTTTTCATGATCGAATATCTTTATCTATTTGCTCCCTGATTCTTCCTGATGGGTATTGGCCCCAAAAAGGACTGCAAAGATATGCACCATTTTCTGAAATACAAATCAGGATTCTACATTTGTTTTGAGTCTCAAGCAGAAAACCATGATCAAATACACCATTTCCTGTCCAAATCCAGCTTCACAGTTTTTGTCCTTCCAGCTTCAGGTAGAAAATTTCGAGCATTCTGAGCTCGAAATCCAACTTCCTGCCTGGCGGGCAGGCCGCTATCAGCTTGCAAACTACGCTCAAAATATCCGTTTTTTGAAAGCTTGGGATAAAAACCAAAATCCGCTTCCCATTCGGAAAATTACCAAAGACCGCTGGGCCATCGCCGAATCAGGTGAAATCACCATAACCTATGAATACTGGGCGGGCAAAATGGATGCAGGCAGCGCTTGGGTGGACGATCAGCAAGTCTATTTCAATCCGGTCAACTGTTGTTTTGAGGTAATCGGGCTATCCCACTTGCCTGCTGAAGTAAAACTAGATCTACCTGACTTTCCTGAGCAACTAGCAACACTCAAGCCTCTGGGGAATGGAGCTTGGATCGCCGATGACTTTCAGATGCTGGCCGACTCGACTGTTTTAGCCTCAAAGAATTTAATCCATTGGAATTATCAAGTCGGAGAAACCGTATTTCAGATTTGGATACAAGGCGAAGTACATTTTGAAATGGATCTATTTATCAGGCGCTTCAAAGACTTTAGCCAAAAACTAATCCATGATTTCGGAGAGTTCCCTGAACCGGAATACCACTTTATTTTCCAACTCCTTCCCTATCCGCATTATCATGGTGTGGAACATAGAAGAGGAACCGTCATCACATTTGGACCGGCCGAAAATCTAGCTGATCCAGCCCAGATGGAAGAACTTTTGGGCGTCAGCTGCCATGAACTCTATCATGCTTGGAACGTCTGCCGAATCCGGCCAAAGGAACTTCTGCCTTATGATTTTTCGAAAGAAACCTATACCACGGCTGGATTGATTCTGGAAGGAGTCACGACTTACATGGGCGATCTCTATTTGTTGAAATCCGGCGTGTATGATTTACCCACTTACCTCCGCCATTTTGAAAAAGTAATCAATCGGGAGGCTAATTCTTTTGGCTGGAAAAATCTCAGCATCCTTGACTCCTCTTTTGATCTGTGGCTGGACGGCTATCAAGCTGGAATCCCTGACCGAAAAGTGAGCATCTACACGCACGGAGCACTATTGAATTTTTGCCTGGATGTCATACTTCTTGAAAATGGCAGCAGCCTCTCCAAAGTCATGCGCCTGATGTGGGAAAAATTTGGAAAACCCATAGTCGGCTACACGTTGGAAGACTTCAAATCAATTATCGAGCAGGCAAGTCAATCTCCTGATTTAATTCTGAATTTATTTGAGCGTTTTGTGACAGGAAATGAAGATGTATTTCCAATTCTGGAGGAAAAACTACAACTCGTAGGGTTGAAATTGATTCCATCTTTTTCTGAGGACCAACTTCTTCATCAATTTGGTATTCGAACTGACGATTCTCATCAGATTATCCAAATCCACCCGGAAAGTCAGGCTTACCAATTCCTAATGCTGGTTGATCAAATCCTGGAGTTTGACTTACCAGAAGATGGAAGTCTTCATTTGAAACTACTTCGAAAAGGAAGGCGACTTGAGCTTTTGATTCCAGCTGAGTCAAGGAAATTCTTCCCTCTTTTTCACTTGGAAATCAAATCTGAAACCACCCTTCAAAAAATCTGGAAATCATAAAAAAACCTCCCGAAGGAGGCTTTTAGATTCATTTTGATGGAAATTAATTGAAATCTGCATCCGTAAGCGTCTGATTGAATTTCACCGAAGTCATTTTGGTGACCAAAGCTTCGGGAAGCATGGCGTTTTTGATAGTTAGGGTCATCGGAAAAAGAACCCCATCGACTTCCTGATAATCGCTGTAGGAGATATCTCCGGTCGCTTCAGAGCTGGTTCTGACTTTCAAGCTTGAGGCCACAGAATAATATTCGCTCGTGACCATTCCGTTTGGTGCCTTGATCTGAAGCTTATGGACTTTCTCACCATCGAGATCTTCTTCACCGACATATTCTAACTCAAAGCCAAGAATCTCATAGTTCATTTCAGGGAATGCGTAGGTTTGAGTCTTGAGAAGCTGCGTCATTTCATCGGGAAGCTCCTGCACTTGCCCCATCGCCATCACTTGTGCCTTGCCATTCATCAGGACAGTCTGCTGCATGACATTCCCACCTACAGAGGTGGACTGTAGCAATCTTTCGTTTTCGCTATCAGCTACCGTTTTGATCGTGATGGACTGCCCCATAAAAGAAGCTTCTCCCGTCATCGTCGCGTTTTTGATAGCAGTGATTTTTTCTTTTCCACCGACAGCCTTGACATAGTTTTCGATGATGGTCAGAGGATCATTTTCCTCCACCTTGATTTCGAATTTGGTTTTTGCCAATGGCGTATTGGCAACAAGTTGACCCTGAACTGCTCCGAGCAGCAAAGCAGAGACGAAAAGTGATTTGATCTTGTTCATAAAGTTTAAATTGGTTGGTTGAAGATAAAAAAGAGAGGCCTAAACCTCTCTTTTGATTGAAAATTTAATCTAAATCTGCCTCAGTGACTGGGCCATTGAGTTCCATGGAAGTCACTTTAGCCTCCAAAGGAACCGGAATCATAGGCGACTTGATGGTCCAAGCCATCGGAAGAAGCACCCCTTCTTTTTCCTGATAATCCGAGTAGAATGTATCTCCTGATGCTGGATTTTCATATTTGATCTTCAGGCCGGATTCCTGCGCGTAATAGTTGGTCAACTTGGCTCCTGCCGGTGTGGAGATGATCACCTTGTACGCAGGTGTACCATCCACATCTTTTAATCCGTCAAAAGTCAGCGAATAACCCATTTTGGCATACACGGCTTCTGGGAAAAGAAAGGAATTCAAGACCGCTTCCTCATATTGGGCGGGTTGCATCTCCTGATTTTGGCCCTGCATGGTCATGGAACCTTTGCCGTTTTCGATTTTGGTCTTGATCAAAACGTTTCCACCGACACTTTGCTTTTGCGCATAGCGATTGTTTTCGGAGTCGTAAACAAAGGAAATATTCAACGCGGTACCCATCACATTGGCATCCATGGAGATTTTGGCAGTTTTGATCTGAGCCACTTTCTCTTTTCCACCAATCGCATTTAGGTAAGTATCCAATACTTTCTCCGCAGTCATATCTGCATCAGCTACCAATTGCTTGGCTGGCTGTCCCATATTGTCATACTCGATCACCTCACCAAACTGGGCCAGTTTTTCCCTGATCTCAGAGCCATTTCCCACCGTGGTGATGATGAATTTGTCCGGATCGATCAGTCGCTTGGCAGTTGCATTTATGTCTTCTACTGTTAGCGCATTTAGTTTCTGTAAATAGGTCGCATAGTAATCCTTTGGAAGATTATAGCGCTCGATATTCAGGGCAAAATTTGCAACCGTGGATGGTGACTCGAGTGAGCGACCGAAGCTACCCGCCAATTCCGCTTTTGCTTTTTGAAGTTCATCTTCAGTCACTCCCTCATCAACAAGAGTTCTGATTTCATGGATAAATTCGTAAACGGCTGAATCCGTCACCTCTGTTCGCACCGACGCACTGGCTGAAATAGTCGCCACCAACTTATCTGCCCCGATGGAAGAATAGGCCCCATAGGTATATCCTTTGTCCTCACGAAGATTCATGAAAAGTCTAGAAGCTGATCCTCCGCCCAAAATCTGATTCAAGACTCGGCTGGAAATATAATCAGGATCACCGATTTTCATTGCTACAGGCTGAGTCAGGTTGATGACAGACTGTACGGACGAACTTCGATCTACCAAAGCAACAGCCTGCTTGGCAGCCCGCTCAGGCATTGGATAGGTGAAAGTTGGCACGTTTCCTCTTTCCCACTTACCAAAGTATTGATTGACCACCTTCTCTGCTTCATCTTTGCTCATATCACCGACGATGGCGAGATAGGCGATATTGGGTTTGAAATAGGTTTGGTAATATTTTTTCACGTCATCGACGGTGATATTATTGATGGTCTCTTCGGATTGAGACTCACCGTAGGGATGATTGGGTCCGTAAAGTACCGATCTGGAAAGCCGGCCTGAAATCGCATTTGGATTGTCTTTGCTTTGCGCCAAGCCAGTCAGCGCCTGCTTTTTCAATTTATCCAGTTCTTCTTCAGGAAAAGAGGGATTGTACAGCACATCTGCCATCAGCTCGAGGATTTTACCTTGGTGTTTTTTCAAAGAAGAAGCAAACATCGAAGTCGAAGAAGCGCTCAGGCTGGCTCCGATAAAGTCAATTTCCTGATCGAGTTGATCCTTGGTTCGGTTTTTTGTTCCGCCCATCATCATTTCACCGACAAAACTGGACATCCCAGCCTTGTCTTTTTCCAAAATCGGATCGCGCTCCAATACCAGTGTAAATGCCACTCGGGGGAGCTTGGTATTATTGACCACGAAAACCTTTAGTCCGTTAGCTAAAGTAAAGGTCTCGGCATCTTTAATTTTGATTTCAGGAGCGGGTCCTGCAGCGGGAAACTTGCTTCTGTCCACTTGAGCCATCAGCCCAGCAGAGACAAAAAGCAGCATTACAAAAGATATAGCTAGTTTTTTCATTCTGATATTTTTTAAGACCAAACAATTATTCAGTAGCTGGTTGAGCGGATTTAGGCAGGTAGTAAAGTACCACTCTACCGTCCAAATTCATGTATTCCTTTGCCACCCGCTGGATATCGGCTTTGGTTACTTTGGCAAACTGATCCATCACCTGATTGATGTAATTGGTGTCACCGAAGATCACTTTGGCTTCAGCCAGGTTTTCGGCAACCCCGGCAATGGTTGAGTTGCTGCTGACCAGATCATTCTCGATTTGGTTTTTCAGCTTCGCAAAATCCTCATCAGTGATTCCATTTTCCTGAACTTGCTTGAGCAGCTTGTCGATTTCGGTTTCGAGGTCTTTGGCCTCCACACCCATATTGGCAATACCATACATTAGGAATAGGCCACCATCTTCCAGTTCCAAAGGAATTGCGGCAACAGCAAGTGCTTTTTGCTGCTTATCCACCAGTTCTTTGGTCATCAAAGAGGAATTGCCACCAGTCAGGTAAGTAGAAAGCATAGACATCGCATAACTATCCGGATGGTTCCTCGGCGGCACATTGTAAGCTTGGATTACCGCAGGGATTTGGATATTGTCATAGACGATGTCTCTGATTTCAGCTGTTTTCTTAGGCTCGACGACATTTGGTCGGTAGATTTCCTTGGCTCCTTTTGGGATCTCGGAGAAATATTTTCTCACCAAATCTTCCGTCTTAGCATAGTCGATGTCACCTGCGATGGTCAGAGTGGCATTGTTTGGCACGTAGAAATCCTTGTAAAACTGCTGGAATTCTTCGATCGTGGCCGCATTCAAATGTTCCAATGACCCGATTGGCGCCCAACGGTAAGGGTGTACCGTGTAGGCACGTGCCAATGTCTCGGTCAAGATCGAACCATAGGGCTGATTGTCAATCCGCTGACGCTTTTCTTCTTTGACGACTTCGCGCTGTGTCTCCACACCGGTGATATCCACCTTGGAATGAAGCATTCGCTCGCTCTCCATGTAGAGCGCCAACTCCAGTTCATTGGAAGGCAGCAATTCATAATAATAGGTGATGTCATTGGAGGTGTAAGCATTGAGCGTACCACCACGCCCCTGAATGGTGGTCATGAATTCGCCTCGACCGATGTTTTCGGATCCTTCAAACATCAAGTGTTCAAAAAAGTGAGCAAAACCCGTTCTTTCGGGATTCTCATTTTTTGAACCGACATGATACAGTACGGAAGTGACCACGATGGGAGTGGTATTATCTTGATGCATGATCACATGCAGGCCATTGTCCAAGGTGAATTCCTTGAACTCGATTTTGTTTTGGGCCCATGCCGGAAGTGCAAGCACTCCAAGGATTAAGCCTAGAAGGGTAGTTTTTCTCATGATAAAAAGATTGGATATGGTTTCTAGTTGGAATATTACTGAATTAATCGATTTATTGTTTTTAGACAAAGCGCAATTAATCTAGATAGACGGGAAATTTCTTCCATTTACGGAAAAAATCAGCTCCAAAATCCACCATTGCAGAATAATCAGGACAAACGAAGAGGCTGCCCTTTTGAGACAGCCCCTGTGAAAATTACGGATTCAGCCTGGCTAAAATCTCTTTGGCCTCGTGCCATTTCAGCCTCGGACCAAACTGGCTGACGATCTTGGAACTCGCCATCGATGCCAGCTTACCGCTCGACGCATAGCTGTGCCCGTTGGTAATCCCATACAGAAAAGCTCCTGCAAACATATCTCCTGCCCCATTGCTGTCAATCGCGGTGGTTTGGTAAGGCTCGATGTCGATAAAGGTATCCCCATCAAAAATCATCGCTCCGTTTTTTCCCATCGTGATTACAAAATGCTTGGCAGCTTTTTTCATTTCCTCTCGTGCCTCGGCAAGATTGTCCTTTCCGGTATAAAGCATGGCCTCCTCTTCATTTGCAAAAAGCAGGTCAACACTTGGGCCGATCACATCCTCAAAGTTGGCTTTGAAATACTTTACCATGGCAGGATCGGAAAAAGTCAAGGCCACTTTGGTGCCCGATTCTTCAGCCACTTTTTTGGCATGTAGCATAGCTTCTTTACCATTGGGAGAGGTCACCAGATAGCCTTCAATAAACAGGTATTTGGAATCCTTGATAGCCGAGTCATGGATGTCTTTGACTGAGAAATTCTGGGTGATTCCCAAAAAGGTATTCATGGTTCGTTCCGAATCTTCGGTCACCATCACCAGACATTTTCCTGTAACCCCCTTTTCTAAAATCTCAGGGACTAACGCAATGTCAACTCCCGAATCAATCAAGTCCTGAAGATAAAAGTGTCCCAATTCATCGTTAGCCACTCGAAAGCAGTAGAAGGACTTACCACCAAACTGACTTACCGCTACAATGGAGTTTGCCGCAGATCCACCAGCCTGCTTTTTCGCCTCTTCGGTATTAATGACCTGCATGAGGGAATTTTGGCGATCTTCATCGACTAAGGTCATAAGACCCTTTTCTACCCCGTTTTCAAGGAAAAATTGGTCTTTCACTTTAAACTCGATATCTACCAAGGCATTTCCGATGCCGGTCACGTCGTATTTTTTCATGTATAGGATTGTAAAATTGAAATTTTAGAAGATTGGAAGATTAGCTGGAGTACACTTCATCATTTGATATTCGGCATTCGAAATTCAAAATTTTACCAAAACCTCAATCTTGAGAATTAGGATTGAAGTGCCTTTGAATGTCGTAAATCGAAATTCTTAAATCGTCAATCAAAGATAGGGTGTCTCTCAAATGGTTTTTCCCGATCGAACAGGTAACGATAAGTATGGTGTGTCTTATAAATCGTCGCCAACAACTGCTCACAAACCCGCATCATTTTGGGATTGAAGTCACCGATCCAGTTCATCTCGATGGTTTTATAGGGGAACGATGGTTTCCCGCTCATCTTGTCATAGCTGATGATCATGGCGCTTTCCACCCCTTTTCCCTGATGCTCGGGTACTACACCGAATACCAATCCGAGCATTTTATTGGGTGGAAAGAAAGTTTTGTACCACAGAAACTTCAGCTTTCCGATCAGGTCCATTTTTCCATTCACGTGCTTGAAGATTTGATTGATTTCGGGGATTTGGATGAAAAAGCCAACCGGTTCCCCTTTGTGAAACGCGAAGTAAATCAACCTCGGATCGATGATCGGTTTCATCTTGCCAAACATCAGTTGGGCTTCTTTCAGTGCGATGGATTTGCCCATGTGCCGAGCCCAGGCTTTGTTGTACACGGTCATAAAGTACTCCGGTGCTTTTTCCTGCAGTTCTTTGCCTTGGATGTAACGAAACGAATAATCCGGATTGGCCATGATTGCATTGGCCCGCTGGATCATTTTCTCATCAAAGCCCAAGTCCTGAACCGGACGCATGTACGTGTACTGCCTGAAATAGAGTTGGAACCCGTAGTCCTCAAAAAACTTCTGGTAATACTTAAAGTTCCAAGGCATATTGTAATTCGGCTCAGAGAATCCATCGACCAACAGCCCCCACCACTTGTCCCGCTCGCCGAAGTTGATCGGGCCATCCATGGCCTCCATCCCTTCGCTTTGGAGCCAATCTTTGGCCACGTCAAAAAGCGTGAATGCAGCCTCTTGATTATCGATGCATTCGAAGAAACCGACCCCTCCTGTTGGCTGCTTTTCCTTCATCTTGGGATTGATAAAGGCGGCAACTCGGCCGATGGTCTGACCTTTGTCATCCTGAAGAAGCCATCGCTTGGCTTTGGCTCCGTTTCGGAAAAGTTTGTTGGTCTCTGGATGAAAAAGTCCCTCAATATCTGCATCAAGTGGTCGGATCCAGTTTTTTTCATTCTTGTAAAGCCTCACTGCCATTTCGATAAACTCTTTCTGATGGGCAGGAGTGGTGACTTCGATCAGCTTCATTCGGGAAATTTTAGACGGCTAAATTAGGGGATCGGGGGGAAAGGGCAAAAAGTGCAGGTTAGGTTGTCCTGCTTCTCCAGAAGCTGGATTCTCAAAGTTGTCCTGCTTCTCCAGAAGCTGGACTTAGTTCATTTCTTTTATATAAGAAAATGCTGCTTTCGGAAAAGCAGCACAACGGACTACGTTAGATATCCTGCTTCTCCAGAAGCAGGATTTCCCCATTTCAATAAAGCTCGACCTTAACTAATCCTTTCCTGCCTGCATAATCCCTTGCCGAACTGAAAAGGTATTCCTCAGGCTCCTCTACAATCATCGCCTCAACTGGATTTTGATGGATATAATGCAATTTCTGTTCGAAAAAATCTGAAGACTCTACCGAAATAGCATGAAGACCGTCCCTCCAAAACTTGTAATTCTTAATCCTTGCCTGAGTCTCACCTCTATTTCTAAAAAACTCAATCATCCATTTAGCTCTCGATTCGATGCTCTCTTTTTCCAAACTTTCAAGAATTCTTTTGGCAGTGAACTTCTTGAAATCCTGAATGGTATCAGAAAGTCTGAATGCTTCCTTGGATCTGCATAACAGATGCAAATGGTTTGACATCAAACACCAACTATATATCTCTAGACCTTTTCGATCCACACAAAAATTCAGCGAGTCGACTATTTCAAGCTTATATTCTTTGCGAGTAAAAACATCGATCCAACCCTCAACAGTCAAGGTCAAAAAGTAGACGGCTTTTTGATCTGAAACTTGAAATGGCTTCATGTTTTCGAAAAAGTTTACCATAATATAATTGAAATGCTGCTTCTGGAGAAGCAGCATAACCACTATTTACAGGTGTCCTGCTCTCTAGTTGTCCTGCTTCTCCAGAAGCAGGAAGATTCAATAATAATTGTGCTGCTTTCGGAAAAGCCACACAACCCAGACCACATTATCCCTCCACCGTCGCATACAAATCAAACTCCGTCGCGTCAAAGACCTTGGCCTGAACAAAATCCCCCACTCGGCAGTAAAACTTGGAGGCATCGATCAGCACTTCATTGTCTACTTCTACTGAGTCAAATTCGGTTCGGCCGACATAGTACCCTCCTTCTTTTTTATCGATCAGGACTTTGTAAGTTTTGCCGATTTTTTCCTGATTGAGGTCGTAGCTGATTTGCTCCTGCACTTCCATCAGGTGGTTGGCACGGTCCTGCTTTTCTTCCTGAGATAGTTTGTCTTCCATCGTGAAGGCATGGGTATTTTCCTCATGGGAATAAGTAAACACACCCAATCGCTCAAACTTCATCCGCTCTACAAAATCCACCATCTCCTGGAATTCCTTTTCCCCCTCACCAGGATGCCCGGCTATCAGGGTCGTACGGATGGCAATCTCCGGAATCATCTCCCGGATGCTGTGGATCAATTCTTCCTGCTTCTCACGGGTGGTGCCTCGGCGCATCGCCTTGAGCACATCCGTCGAACCGTGCTGCAAAGGAATATCCAAGTACTTGCAGATATTTGGACGCTCTTTCATCACCTCGATTACATCCATCGGGAAACCCGTCGGATAGGCATAATGCAAGCGAATCCAGTCTATCCCTTCCACGTCAGAAAGGTTGCGAAGGAGTTCGGCAAGATTTCTCTTTTTGTAGATATCCAAGCCGTAATAGGTGGAATCCTGCGCAATCAGCAGCAATTCCTTGGTTCCGTTGGCAGCCTTATGCTGGGCTTCTTTGACCAATTCCTCAATCGGTCTGGAGATATGTCCTCCACGCATCAGCGGAATCGCACAGAAGGAACACGGTCGATCGCAACCCTCGGAAATCTTCATGTAAGCATAGTGAGCCGAGTGCGTCAACAGACGCTCTCCGACCAATTCATGCTTGTAGTCTGCCTTGAATTTTTTCAAAATCGCCGGCAAATCCCGCGTGCCAAAAAATGCATCCACTTGAGGGATTTCCTTTTCCAAATCGTCCTTGTAGCGCTGAGAAAGACAGCCGGTCACGTACACCTTGTCCACCAAACCCTGCTCTTTGGCATCCACATACTGGAGGATGGTATCGATCGACTCCTGCTTGGCATTGTCGATGAATCCGCAGGTGTTGATGATGATGATGTTGTTGTCATCGGAGTTAGACTCGTGGCTGGCGTTGATGCCGTTACCTCTGAGTTGGGTCAGGAGGACTTCGGAATCCACCAGGTTTTTGGAGCAACCCATGGTGATGATATTGACTTTGTCTTTCTTTAATGTTCTCGCTTTCACAGAATTCGCTTCGATTTGGGTGGGCAAAGGTAAGGAAAAAAGGGTTGAAAAGGTTCGTTGGTTCAAAAGTTCTGAAGTTGCTTCATCCTCAGAGCAAAGCAATTTTCCAATAGTTCAATTTTAGAATTTTCAAATCGCCTCCACTTAACACTTTGATAAAACAAGCTTAACGCAAGATGTCGTACTCGGGGAAAAGCTTTATCTAATTTCGCATCGTACAGCAAATACTTTTTAACTCCTTGCATTTACTTTTTGCCCCGATGTGAATCGGGGCGCTATGCAAGGGAGTTTCGATTTCGGATTTTTAGATTTCGGATGTCGGATTTTCTCAAAAGTCTGATGACCAAATTTAAATCAGCGTCTCTCTGCGACTTTTTCTGCGAATTTCTGCGGGAACTTGAACATTGGCTAAACCCACTCTTGTATTTTCTTCACTTCGAAAAATCTTTTGCCGATTTCGGGGCTTCCTGTACCTTAGATTCCCAAATCGAATCGTATGGAATTCACCGCCCCAAATGCCCAAATTTTAACTTTTGACAGAAAAAACCACTCCGACCAAACCCTCCTCAAGCTCTACGAATCGCTGATCATGCCCCGCAGGATCGAGGAGAAAATGCTCATCCTTCTTCGTCAAGGCCGAATCAGCAAATGGTTTAGCGGATGGGGACAGGAAGCCATCTCAATCGGAGCGGTCAATGCCTTAGCCTCGGATGAATTTATCCTGCCCATGCACCGAAACTTAGGAATTTTCACGGGTCGGGATATGCCTTTGGAGCTACTCTTCGCCCAGTTTCAGGGAAAAAAGTCCGGCTTCACCAAAGGTCGGGATCGTTCGTTCCACTTCGGAAGTATCGAGCACCACATTGTCGGCATGATCTCTCACCTTGGTCCTCAACTGGCTATAGCAGATGGGATCGGTTTGGCGCATAAACTTTCAGAGGAGAAGAAAGTAACGTTGGTTTTCTCCGGGGATGGAGCGAGTTCGGAGGGGGATTTTCACGAAGGATTGAATGTGGCGGCGGTTTGGAAATTGCCGGTGATTTTTGTCGTCGAGCACAATGGGTATGGACTTTCAACGCCGAGTGAAGAGCAGTTTGCTTTCAAATACTTCACCGAAAAAGGACCCGGCTACGGTATGGAGGCCGTTCGGGTGCAGGGAAATAATGTCCTGGATGTCTATGACACCATTCTGAGACTAGCCGAAGATCTCCGCGAAAATCCAAGACCTGTTTTGGTCGAAGCCATCACCTTCCGCATGCGTGGCCATGAGGAAGCTTCCGGCACGAAGTACGTCCCCAAGAATCTCATGGAAGAATGGGCCCAACTCGATCCGGTAGACAATTACGAAGCCTATTTGGAATCCATCGGCGTGCTCGATGCAGCTACCAAAGAGAAGCTAAATACGAAAGTTAAAAAAGCGATCAACGATAGTTTGGAGATTGCTTTTGCTGAGGAAGCCATCACCCCAAATCTGGCAGAGGAACTGGCAGATGTCTATGCGCCTTTTTTCCAAGAAGTCATCGCTCCGGAGGGACCAAGTACGGAAAAGCGCTTTATCGATGCGATCAGCGACGGGCTCCGTCAATCCATGGAAAAATATCCCAATCTGATCCTCATGGGGCAGGACATCGGAGATTATGGAGGAGTATTCAAAATCACGGATGGCTTCAAAGCCCAATTCGGAGGTGAACGAGTCCGCAATACGCCACTTTGCGAAAGCGCCATCATCGGTGCAGGCCTTGGCCTCTCGATCAAGGGCTACAAAGCTATGGTCGAGATGCAGTTTGCAGACTTTGTCAGCGTGGGCTTCAACCAAATCGTGAACAACTTGGCTAAAATTCATTACCGCTGGGGACAGCAAGCCGATGTCGTCATCCGCATGCCAACCGGTGCAGGAACGGCCGCGGGACCGTTTCACTCACAATCCAACGAAGCCTGGTTTTTCCATACTCCCGGTCTTAAAATCGTCTATCCTTCCAATCCCCATGATGCGAAAGGCCTGCTCAATGCGGCTTTGGAGGACCCAAACCCTTACCTCTATTTTGAACACAAATTGCTTTATCGCTCCATTTCCGGACCTGTGCCGGACAGCTACTACACGGTGGAAGTGGGAAAAGCCGCTTTGGCCCAAGAAGGAACCCAAGTTTCCATCATCACCTATGGCATGGGCGTACATTGGGCGATCAAGGCGGTCGAGGAACTCGGGATTTCAGCGGATATTTTGGATTTGAGAACCCTCCTGCCTTGGGATCAGGAAGCGGTAGCTGCGACGGTGAAAAAGACCGGAAAGGTGATTTTCTTACACGAGGATACGCTGACCGGAGGGATCGGCGCGGAGATCTGTGCATGGATTTCCGAGCATTGCTTCAGAGACCTAGATGCTCCAGTGATGCGGGAAGGAAGTTTGGATACACCAGTTCCTTTTGCTCCGAATCTGGAAAAGCAATTTTTGCCGACAGAGCGATTTAAAGGGAAGTTGAAGGAGTTGGTGGAGTTTTGAGAGTTGGGAGGTTAGGAAGCAGGGAGTTATTCAATTTTCAATGATCAAACTCAATGAACAATTAACAATGAATTACCTTGAAAATTGAGAATTGGTGATTGAAAATTGGCCATTGAAAATTGGTCATTTTGTCCGTCGTAATTCTAAAATCGTAAATCGTACATGATAATCAGACAGCTATCCAAAGAAGAACTCACCAAAGTTCAGTCCATTGCTCACCGCACTTGGCCATCGACTTTTGCCAATATTCTGAGCCCGGAGCAGATCGAGTACATGCTCAATTGGATGTATGACCTGAAAATGCTGGAATCTCAGTTGGAAAAAGGACATACCTTTTTGCTTGCTGAGGAAAATGGGGGAGAACTTGGTTTTGCGGGATTTGAATTGAATCACTCCGAAGGACCAAAAGCCAAGCTGCATAAAATCTACCTTCTTCCCGAAGCTCAGGGAAAAGGAGCCGGAAAAGCCCTGATCCTCGAAGTAGCCGGCCGAGCCAGAAAAGCTGGACAAAAAAGCTTGTTGCTCAACGTGAATAAGTACAATCAAAAAGCCATTGATTTTTACCTGAAAATCGGTTTTCAGGAGATTTACAAAGAAGTCATCGACATCGGAAACGGCTATGTGATGGATGATGTGGTCATGGAGCTTAACCTTTGAGGTTTTCAAAACCTCGAAGGTTTTATTTTCGAGTTATGCTGCTTCTCGGAAAGCTGCCTTTATCCATTACTTCAGGGGAGGCTGGAAATCCATAAATAAGGTTTGAAGGCAAGAAAAAGGTTGAAATCTGAATGGAGCCAACTCCCCCTTCTCAAGGGGGAATTGCCTCGAACTGAACTTCAAGAATAATTGAAAGAATCAATCATTTATTCAATAAAGTCAATATCTCCACACAAAGTTAAAGCTGCCAAAAAAAGCCCGAGAGTCTCAATTCTCGGGCTGTTGCATTTTTATTTCAACTCTACCTGCTCGATCTTGCTGTTATCACCTCGGATCTTTTGATACTTTTTCTTCATTTCTTCCAGTTTTTCCGGATTGGATTGAGCCAGGTTGTTTTTTTGTCCTGGGTCATCTTTCAGATTATACAACTGATAATCCGGCGAATTTCCCATTTCGATGTTGACATTTTTCTCCACAGCTGGTCCCGGATAGGGAGGAATCATCACCCAATCTCCTGCTCTCAGGGCAGTTTTGGTATAAGCCTCCAACACAAATGCTTCTCTTCCTTTATGGCTTTTGCCCATAAAGACATCAAGAAGGTTTTGACTGTCCGGACCGGTATCTTCACTTCCGACCAATGCCGCCAAGGAAGCCAATAGATCAATTTGGGTCACCAGCGCATCCGATACTCCGGGCTGGATTTTTCCTTTCCAATAGGTCACAAACGGAACTCGTGTACCTGCTTCGTACAGGGAATATTTACCTCCACGGAAAGGGCCTGCAGGGGTGTGAGCTCCAAGCTTTTCTACGGCTTCATCGTAATAGCCGTCATTCAATACGGGGCCATTATCGCTGGAGAAAATAACCAGCGTATTTTCCAAAACCCCTTCTTCTTCCAAGGTCTTCAGCATCTCTCCGATCACCCAATCCGCCTCCAAAATAGCATCTCCTCTCGGTCCCATTCCAGATGTGCCTTCAAATCTCGGGTGCGGCGTACGCGGTACGTGTGGCTGCTGCATGGGGAAGAAAAGGAAAAACGGCTTGTCTGACTTGGCTTTTTCCTGGATATAGGCTTTTCCCTTCTCAAGAAAATGATCCGCCATATCCACATCACTCCACTTAGCACTTTCGCCTCCTTTCATGTAACCGATTCTTGGAATACCATTCACGATGCTGTTGTTATGGCCGTGATGCCACTTCATGGTGAGCATTTCCGGATTGGAAATAGCCGTAGGTTCGCCATCAAAGTTCTTGTCGTAATCAACCGAAATCGGATCATTAGGATCGAGATTCACCACACGACCATTTTCAATATAAACGGTAGGAACTCGGTCCTGAGTCGCAGCCAAAATATGGGAATGATCAAACCCTACATGGTTAGGATTCGGGGCGATCTCCTGGTTCCAATCCACAAAACCAGTTCCCAAACCCAAGTGCCACTTTCCGATCACAGCAGTTTCATAACCCTGAGCTCTGAGCATTTTGGGAAGTGTCATCTGAGCCGTATCGATGATCAAAGGTGCTGTACCCGGAAGAATCTTGGCGTTTTGATTTCTCCAAGGATAAGTTCCGGTCAACAATGCGTAGCGGCTTGGGGTACAGGTAGCAGATGAAGCATAGCCATTGGTGAATCTCAATCCTCCATTGGCCAAGCGGTCCATATTGGGTGTCTGAAGTGTACCTACTCCATAGGCGCTGACATCGCCATAGCCCAAGTCATCCAGGTAAATGAACAATATATTTGGCTTCTTTTCAGGTTGCTGCTCTTGAGCCTCTTCTTGTCCGCAACTCGCCATGAGGAAAGTGGCCACGAAACCAAAGAGCCAAACCATTGAATTCAATTTCTTCATTATTGCTTTTTTAGGTTTAATAGTCTATTATCCGCCTCCAATAAGGAAGATGGATTACTTTTTTTTAATTGACTTTACTTTTTCGACAAAAGTAGCCGTAGCACAAATCGCTCCCATCCCGGGCTCTTCCAAGATTGGATTTCCAAGAAAATCCACTTTCATTTCAAGTCCATCGATCAACCCGAAACGATCACTTGAAAGTTGAGGAATTTCTATTCCATTTTTTACCAAAGACAGATTGGTGGGAATATAATCCTCAGGACTCAAGCCTCCCGGATTAACGAATTGAGAGTCACCAATTCGGAAATCTTGATCAGAAATCAAGGCATTGGAAGGCCAGGAGTTTTGGTGAAGGAAGAGGTTATTTTTGAAAAAAACGTCCTCCATTTCACGCTTTGATCCATCATCCGGAACATACTGATCCCCCGCCACCTGCTCTGACTTACCTACTACGTGGAAAATATTATTGGCAATCAAAATCCCTTTTGAGCCATTGTCTACCGCCACTTTGGATACAATGTCTTCAGAAACATAAATCGTATTGTTGTAGAAATAAGAATTGACAGGACCTTTCCGGGGCTTCTTTTCGCCTTGGTAACCACTCAGCCAAAAAGTCTTTCCTTCCTGAAAAGCACCATTTTGCCCTTTGATCCGATGACCGTCATTGACACTGATATTGTATCGATAGGCACAGTTGAAATTATTGCCCAGTACTTCGATAAATCCTCCCGCATTGTATGCACTGAAATTGTACTGCAGGACAATATTGTCACAGTTGAAATCGATGTGCGCACCCGCTGAGTCGCCCGGACCATTGGCGTACATGAATTTGTTCTTTTCGATCAGCACATGGGACGATCCCCAAGTCCAAAGCCCACTTCCCCGGCCCCATTTCCTGGAGTCATCCGTACTTCCGGAGTAGGTCACCTCGTTGTCACTGACGTGTACAAACTTTACGCCTGACATCTGAATTCCCGGACCGCCGGTTTGGGTCAATTTGTTTCCGGCTATAGTCACTTGACGGATATTTTGAGTGAGTGTCCCGGTCAGCTTGATACCCGTGTGGCTGACATCAGAAATATCGGAATTGAGGATTTTCACCTCTTCGATCAGTGCCGACTCGGAGGGGTTGATCAGTCGGATTCCCCAGCCATAGCGCTGGGTACCGTTGGCTGATTTGACTTCAGCAGCTCCGCGAGTGAATCCTTTTTCCTCGAAATAGACCTGAAAGATCTTAAGCTTATCGAGCGTGATTCCTTTCACTTGACCTTCACCCGTTGCTAAAATTTGCACACCAACCCGCATGTCGCCTTCCGAAACTCTGGATCCAAACCCGTCTCCCGTGATTTCCAAGTTGCTGACCTCCACAAAACTTGAATTATGAATCAAAATCCCGTTTGCGAAGCCTTTGGCATCGATTCTTGCAGGCTTGAAAGTTCCATTTACAGGAGAAAAAGAAGTGATGGCAAGGGGTTGATCAGGCTTGCCTTTGAATCCTTTGATCTCTAAAGTCCCGGAAAAGACTTCTCCGCTGGCGAGCAAAATCCGATCTCCAGGCTGGAGCTTCAGACTTTCTAGTTTCGACAGACTCCGAAAAGCTTCCCTAGCATTCAATCCGGAATTTTGATCATTCCCTTTGGTCGGATGAAAATAATAATCAGTAGCCTGCGCCTGTCCAATCAACAAGAACAGGAGCACAGTCAAGGCTTTTAAATTTTTAAAATATTGAAAGTTCATTGAGTTTCACATTTCGATAAAAAATCACTCAGTCATTTTACTTCACATCGGGCGCAAATCTGTCCGGATGCAACCTGTTGTATTCCTTGTCCTCCAACAATCCCAAAAAGGCCGGGTCTTGGAGAAGCTTTTTCCAAAGTTCTATTTTTTCAGAAAGCGCATTTTTCCGATTGAGATCAAGGGAAATCACATTTTTACTTTCTGAAAAATCATCCTGGATATCAAAGAGATACTCCAACTCCTTTTCCAAAATCATCTTAGAATCCACCGTTCGAATCGCAAATCGATTGCGATCAAAGTTTCTCCAATACAAGGCCTGATGAGGTGGGTTCGGATTTTTCCCGGTCAGGTAAGGAATCAAGTTTACTCCATCCAGTTCATTTTTCGGTTTGACCTGCGCCAAAGCCGAAGCCGAGGCGAAAATGTCCAAAGAAATCACGGGTTGTTCGTAGCGAACTCCCCCTGGAATTTGTCCTTTCCATTGCATCGCAAAAGGAACACGAACTCCTCCCTCGAAGAAATCGCTTTTGAATCCTCTCAGTGGCGCGTTATTGGAAGCATTGTCTTTGGTGGGACCACCATTGTCTGAAAGGAAAAAGACCAGGGTGTTTTCATCCAACTCCAATTCTTCGAGCAAATCCAACAAAGCCCCGACCCCGTCATCCACCGCACTGACCATGGCAGCGTAAGTTTTCCGTCTTGGCTCTTCGATATGAGCAAATCGGCTCAGGTATTTCTCCGCAGCCTGAAGAGGGGCATGCGGCGCATTGTAGGCGAGATAGAGGAAAAAAGGCTCGTTTTGGTGTCTTTTCACGAAGTCCAAAGCCTCTCGGGAGAGCGCATCGGTGAGATACTCCTTTTCGGTTTCTTGCGCAGGCCCTTCATTTCGGGTGAGTTTGGTCCGGTAGCCATCGTATTGGGCTTTGACTTGGTTTTCTTCCAGGGTCCATTCCTCCGGAAAATACCGATGACCTCCTTCCAAAAACCCGTAGAATTCATCAAATCCACGTTGGGTTGGGGTCAAACTCAGATGTGCTCCAAGATGCCACTTGCCCAAAACACCGGTTTTGTAATCCGCTTTCTTCAGCAAATCGGCCAAGGTTTCTTCGCTAAGTGGAAGCCCCATGTTGGGATCTTTGGGAGCCAAAAGAGGATTTCGGGAAAAGCCAAATCGATCCTGATACCTGCCTGTGATCAATCCAGCCCGGCTGGGACCACAGACCGCATAAGAAACATACCCTGACTCAAACACGACCCCATTACTCGCAATCCGGTCGATTCCGGGAGTGGGAATATCCTTGCTTCCGTTGAAGCCCACATCCGCATAGCCCTGATCATCGGTCAAAATGACAATGATATTCGGTCGATCAGTTGCCGGTCTTTTTTGGGCAAAAGCGTAGGTATTGAATATTAATTTCGAAAATAAGAGGAATACCTTTTTCATGTCAAGTGGGATATAAAGGCAGCACTCCTGCTCCGAAAAACAGGAGTGATGAACCTACAAATTACCCTATCTATTGATTACCAGCACTTGTTAACTATTAATTCCAAACCGGATTTTGAACCAATCGGTCGTTGGCGTCGATTTCATTTTGAGGAATAGCAAATACCTCCGACTGACGGCCACGGTACACCGGATTGTATGGCCCGACAGGATCAGCAGCGATTCTAGCATAGGCTTCCTCGACTTCTCCCCAACGCTTCACGTCGAAGAATCGAAGTCCCTCAAAAGCCAGTTCCACTCTGCGTTCTGCCTTGATTATGGCAATGAGCTCTTCCTGAGAAAGATCAGTTCCATTCACCTCAGTCACGGTCGGCATGCCAGCGCGCTCCCGAATTTGATCCAGCAGGGGATACACTTCATCAAGCTGACCAGACTCAGCCAAAGCTTCTGCTCTCATCAATAGCACATCGGCATAGCGAATCACATAGAAATCCTGTCCGCCCGGCTGGTCCGGACCGATACCCGCATCGGAAATATTGTTTCGGATGTATTTTTTCTGCGCAAATCGAGTGGCGGTGTTTCCTCCAAATGGTCGATTGAGGTGCACCAAGAAAATATCTCCTTGGAAATACACCGATGCCTCCAGTCGAGGATCACGGTTTTGCTTTCTTTGAGCTGGGTTATAAAGCGGTGACTCGGAGATCGGTAGCCCGTCAGCACAGAGATAGGCATCGATCAGGTTGGGCATTGGCTGCATGTTCACGCGAGGAATCCCCAAGAAGGTTGAAGAAAACGTTTCGCCGTTTGCAGTTTGGTCCTGAATAAATCTTACAGAGAATACAACCTCCTTGCTTTGTTCCCCAGCCTCAGAAAATAACTGACTGTAATCGGAGTGAAGCTCATAGCCCAAGCTCATGAGTTCGGACGTTAATCGGAGAACCTCTCCATAGTTTTTATTGTAAAGCTCAAAACGAGCCAATAATCCCAATGCTGCACCTTTGGTTGCATAGCCAAATTGGTTGGCCGGATACGAAACCGGAAGCGCTTCTACCGCCGCTTTCAAATCAGCCGTGATAAATGCACGGAGTTCTTCGTAGGTGTTTTTGGGCACATACGATTCCTCAAGGGTCTGGAATTGATCGATCAGAGGAGCATCTTCATAGTACACGGCCAAATTGAAGTAAAACAAAGCTCTAAGGAAACGTGCCTGACCAATCAAATTAGCGCGGGCTTCGGAAGTGATGTTGGCATCCGGAATATTTCCGATGCTTTCGATAGCCACGTTTGCTCGGGCAATTCCTCGATAAAGAGCAGTCCAGAAATTATTGAAGAACGGAAAAGCAGGATCTGCACGTCCTTCCACAAAGTTTCCTGGACCCTCAAACTTGTAATTGTTGAAGGAATTATCCGCAAAAGCGTCATGCTGCGGAATACCGGCAATAGCGTTGAGATTACCTCCGTACATTACACGATCCTGAAGCACGTCGTAGATGCCATTGACACCGAGCTGGGCGTCTTTTTCATTTTGCCAAAAGTTGCTTTCGGCTACTTGGGTCAATGATCCACGCTCCAGATAATCTTCCGAACAGGAAGCGAGCAGGACCAAGCTGAGAATGTATATGAACTTTTTCATTGGATTAGAATTTGAAGTTGACACCTGCTGAGATCACTTTGTAAAGCGGAGTAGTCTGATCGGTACCCACGCCTCGCTGACGCTCAGGGTCGAAGTTTTTCACTTTGGTGAAAGTCAACAGGTTTTGACCGCTGACAAAAACCCGTGCCCGCTGCAAAAGTGCCTTTTGCGAAATTCCTACCGGTAGCGTATAGCCCAACTCGAGATTTCTCAATCTCAGGTAAGACATGTCCTGAATGTAGAATGAGGACACCACGGCATTATTCACACCCCCCAGTCGAGGAAGTGTAGTGGATGGATTTTCCGGTGTCCAGCGATCGATCCAGTAAGAAAGCGCATTGTTTCGATCGCCTTCCATTGGGGTCTGACCGTTGCTAAGCAGGAGTCGATCGACTTTGCCCACACCTTGGAACACCATATTCAAATCAAATCCGCTAAACTGGAAGTTGGCATTCATCCCATAAATCCACTTCGGGAAAGGATTACCGATCACCGTACGGTCAAAGGCATTGATGATGCCGTCAGGAGTACCTTCCGGTCCGGACAAATCCGCATAGCGAAGGTCACCCGGGCGTGTCAGGTTGCTCCCAAATTGTCTTGGCGAAGCATCTACTTCTTCTTGGCTTTGGAATACACCTGCTACCTGATAGCCGTAGTAGGCATTGAATGGTACACCGATTCGGATGATGGTATTGGCACCGATGGTTTCGATACCGTTTGGTCCGAGGCTGGTTACTTTGTTGTCAGCCATTCTGGTCACGTTACCACTCAGGTTCATGGTGAGCTTACCGATCGTCTCACGATATCCGAGGGAAAGTTCAAAACCGGCATTTTCCATTCCTGCTGCATTCACCGCAGCCAAATTGGTCACGCCGATAGAGTTAGGAATCGGGAAATTGGTGTACAAAATATCAGAGCTGATTCGCTTGAAATAGTCGGTGGTTAGGTTGATTTTTCCACCAAGGAAACTGGCGTCCATTCCGATATTGTACTGCTCGATGGTCTCCCAAGTGATAAACGGATTGGCCAAAGAAGTCAAAGCCACCGCGGACAAGATCACATCTGTACCCACATGATAGTCCAGACCGGTATTGTAGGTTTGTTCAAAAATGTAGTTACCGATTCGGTCATTTCCGGAGACACCCCAACTCCCGCGAAGCTTCAGGTCAGTGATGACTTCAGATCCGCTCAGAAATTCTTCTCTGGCGATATTCCATCCTGCAGAGAGCGAGGGGAATGTACCGTAGCGATTATTCGGACCAAACTTCGAAGATCCATCTCTTCGTACATTGGCTTCAAATAGGTATTTCTCCTTGTAGTTGTAATTCACCCGGGCAAAGAACGACTGCCAAGCCTCTTCAGAAGCCCCACCGTTTACGGATGGGTTGAGAACACCTCCACCGTTGAATTCCTGAATCGCATCGGAAGGGAATCCCTGAAGTGAACCACCGAATCCGTCCACCTTGTCATAGATTACCGACTGACCGAGAATAAAGCTCAGGTTGTGTGCTTCATTGATACTGGTGGTATATCTCAGGATATTTTCATTCATTAATCGGTAGTTGAAATTCAGATCATTGGAGAGTGAATTCAATACGTTTTGCTGAACCACATTTCCTTCCCAATCTCTGGTAGTCAGGGTTGGTCGGAAGTTGGAAATATTGTTGAAGTTGATGATCGCACTTCCGCTAGTCTCGAAGAAAAGTCCATCGGCGATTTTGGCACTCAAGCCAATCCGCTCGCTGACGTTGATGTTATCACTGTTATAATCTCCGAAAGTCCCGGTCAGTAACACGTTATTGATCGGATAGGAGAAGTTTACATTTTGATAAACTCCATCGACAATACCGAATTCACCATTGGAATAGTAAGCCGGCACGAGCGGAGAGGATCGCTGAAACTGATTGATAATCCCGGTTTCGCCCGTGATCGCATTGGCACCGCCGGCAGGACCTTCAAATCTCGCCCAATACGCATTGGTCACGTTGGTCACGGTCAACCATTTGTTTGGCTTCAGGGTCAAATTCAAGCCGAGATTGTATCGGTCAGACTTGAACTTGCCTCGCACGATCGCTTCTTGGTTCAAATAGCCAAGCGAAACCCGGTATGTAACCTGGTCATTTCCTCCGTTGAAGGAGAGGTAGTGATTTTGGATAGGTGCATTTCTCAAGGCTACATCTGTCCAATTGGTATTGGAAAAGCGATCTGGATCTGACCCGTTTCGGATCAATTCGATATCTGCATCCGAAAATCTCAAAGGAGCATTTGGTCCGTTGACATTTCGGTCACGTTCATTTCGCAGAAGCGCATAGTTTACTCCATCCAAATACTCAGGAACGACCGTCACTTGCTGAGTACCGAAGTAATTATTGTAATCGACAGAAAACTTACCCTTGGTTCCTTTTTTGGTCGTCACGACCAAGACCCCATTTGCTCCGCGAGCTCCGTAAATGGCGGACGCGGAAGCATCTTTCAGGACTGAAATACTTTCGATATCAGATGGCGCCAAGGCATTGAATTCGGCCAAGCCTTCATACTGAATATTATCAATCACCACGAGCGGATTGGCTCCTCCAAAGGTACCGATACCCCGAATGGTAATCGCCGAACCGTCAGCCCCCGGCAGACCCGAACCCTGAGTTAACTGAACTCCGGAAAACTTTCCGTACATCAGTTGAGCAGAATTGGTCACCGGCTGATTGACCGCGTCGTCAAATTTGAGCGTTTCCACCGAACCGGTCAGGTTGAGCTTTTTCTGCTCTCCGTAGCCGACGACCACGACTTCCTGTAGCAAGGATTCTGACTCACGAAGCACCAGATCGATGACGGTTTGATTTCCCACCTGAATCTCCTGAGAAGTAAATCCCACCAGGCTAAACACCAAAACGGATTGGGTGGAAGAAACACGAATGGAGAAAGCGCCATCCAAGTCGGTCACGTTTCCGTTGGTGGTTCCTTTTTCTAAAACTACTACTCCTGGCAGCGCCTCTCCATCAGGAGAAGTCACCTTGCCGGTCACTACCGTCGGGCTGGATTGCCAAGCGGCGGCATAGCTCACTACCTGGAAGAACAGCAATCCCAGCAGGAGCATTTTTTTCTGTGTCGAGATCAGGACAGCTATCCTTTCCCACACATTCCTTTGTCCATTTTTCAGATCCATGAAAGGAAGATTTTGAGTTATTGTTAATTTCTTTTGACCAAAATTGAAGGCTATTCGATCAATTCTTAGGGGGTGAATCGAGCATGATGCAGGGGAAATCAGCCAATAAATCAAAAAAACACCCCGTTTAGAGGTGTTTTTCCGTGTTTTAGGAGCCCGATTCGGATCGCTCCAGGATTTTGGCTTTGTATTCGGAAGGGAGACATCCGAATTGTTGCTGGAAGGATTTTTTGAAATGCTTGTAATCGTTGAATCCCACCTCTTCGGCTACTTGGCTGAGCTTCATATTGGTCTGAAGAATAATCTGCGCGGCGTTTTTGAGACGCACCGATCGGATAAATGCGGTGATCGAAAGTCCTGTCAGGGATTTGATTTTGCGGAAAAGGGTGGACTGACTCATAAACAATCGGTCCACCAGGGTTTCGATACCGAAGTTCTCATCCTGTAGGTTTTCATTCACCAGCTGAATGGCCTTTTCGATAAACTGCGCATCGATATCCGACTCTATCACCTGCTGGGAGTCCGGCTCAAAGCGGACTTTATTTAAATAGTATTCTCTGAGCTTAGATCGGTTTTCCAGGATATTGGAAATTCGGGTTTTGACGATGCCGGGGTTGAAAGGCTTCGTAATGTAGTCTTCAGCTCCTGTTTTCAGGCCCTCCACTTCATAAGCCATCGAAGCTCGCGCTGTCAGCAGCACGACCGGAATATGCGAAGTGGTGATCTGACTTTTGACCGCCTCGAGGAGCTTGATCCCATCCATTTTTGGCATCATCACATCGCTGATGATCACATCAGGCAGTTCTTTGTTAATGATTTCAAAAGCTTCCATCCCATCTTCTGCCTCCAAAATGAAATATTCTTCCTCCAGGAGGTTGCGAAGGTATTTCCGGATATCCTCGTGGTCGTCAGCGATCAGGATGGTGGCGGTTTTTTGATCCCGCTCGATACTCGAGGATGGGGCATCATCCAACATGTCCTCCGATCCAAATTCCTCATCTGCGGTCTCATGGGACTTTCTGAGCAGTTGCTGATCGGTTATTTCTTCCAAAGGGAAGTGGATTTTGACGGTGGTACCCTCGTTTTTGGAACTGTGGATTTTGATTTCCCCCTGATGCAGATCGACGATATTTTTGGAAAAAGCCAATCCAATTCCACTTCCGGCCAGATTGGAAGTTTCGGCATTTTGCACCTGATAGAATCGATCAAATACCTTCTCGGACTCCTCGGGTGTCATTCCAATTCCATTATCAGCAACCGAAATCGACAGATAATCCTGATCGACTTGAATTTTGACCTCAATCCTTCCTTTTTGCTTGGTGTACTTGAAGGCATTCGACAGCAAATTGAACAGCACGATCTCCATCTGATTACGATCATACTCCATCATAAAGCTCTCCACATCCGATTCAAATCGATACTCAATCTGCTTTTTGGCCGCCATATTTTGGAAGCTGAAAAAAACCTCCCGGGAGAATCCAATAAAATCGGAGTAGGTTTTATTCAACTTTAATAACCCATGCTCGGACTTTCTGAAATCCAAGAGCTGATTGATTAGTCTGAGCATCCGCTTGGCATTGGACTCGACCAGCAGAAGCTTTTCCCTCACCGAATCTTTGAAATCCATCTGCTCCAGCAATTCGGTTACTGGGCTTAGAATTAAGGTTAGCGGAGTTCTGAACTCATGAGAAATATTGGTGAAAAAGGTGATTTTGGCCTCGTTGATCTCATGCTCTTTGCCTTTCTCGATCTGGATAATCTGAAGCTGAGCTTTCAGTTTGGCCTGACGGATCGAAATGTGTCGGAACAAGAATAGTATTCCCGCTGCCAAAACCAGATAAATCAGAAAGGCATACCAACTCAGCCAGGGCGGCGCCTGAATCTGAATCATCAGGCTTCTCACCGGACTCCAATCCTGATTGTTGCGGCTCGCTCGGATCTGCAGTTCATAGTCTCCCCATGGCAATCCGGTAAAACTGATCTGATTCAGCCTGCCCAGATTGACCCATTCATCTTTCATCCCTTTGAGCAGATAGGAATAGACGATGTTATCCGGGCCGAGATAATCATTTGCAGAAAAGGACAGTGAAAGGTGATTTTGAGAGTAGTCCAAGACGATTTTATCTGTGTTTTGGATGGAATTTTGGAGGATCACTTTTCCATCAACTTGGTCTCCGACTTGCAGGATCTGATTATTGACGATCAGTTTACTGAGGACCACCTCGGGAATGGTAAATCGCTCGCTGATCTCCTGTGGGAAAAACGAAACCATACCATTGGAACCCCCGAAGTAAATTTTTCCGGAGGCATCTTTATAGGATGAGCCGATGTGAAAAGAGTTGATCAACACCCCGTCTTCCCGGTCGTAGTTGATGAAATTCGTCTGTTTCGGACTAAACTTGGTAATCGTAGTCGTGGTACTGATCCATAGATCTCCCGACGGATCTTCTTCGATGGCACAGATGAAATCATTGATCAGCCCTTCATTTTTGCCAAAAACCTCCACGAGACTGAGATTTTCTCCAGCTGCCTTCAAAACTGCCAATCCATTGGGTGTACCCAAATAAATGAGATCGCCTTGCACATAGAGGTCATTGATGATAGGCGTAGGGAGTTGATTTCCCAAAAGCGCCTTGTGTGACAAAAGATTCTCTTTTTCCTCATCGTAGCGATTGAGTCCAAAATAGGTCCCTACCCAGATTTCCCCATTTTTCCCCTCTTTGATCTGACTGATCCGGTCATTTTCCAAGGGGTGTTCTTTGCTGGACTCTTCGAAAATCACCCAATCTGTCAGAGCGGGAAACGAGGAAAAATCCACCATTTTCAATCCAGACTGCTGGGTACCCACCCAAAGCCTGTTTTTGGAATCAAGCAAAATGGCGGTGATTTTTTGGGTTGGGAAAAATCGCTGAGCAGATCCAAAATCTCCTTTTTTTGCGATATACAGTCCATTGCCCGTGCCCACAAAAAGATCATCCCCGTGCTCATACAGGGTGTGTATTTTGGACTTGACGACTTGATTGATTTTTTGAAAATCGCCTTTAGTCGAACCTCCATAAAGTCCGTCGGTAAGGGTACCCAAATAAGTCCTGCCTGAATTGGAGATCAAAAGAGAAGTCACATTTCGGTCTAGTACACCTTTTTGATCTTGGATAGAAGTAAAGGAAAAACCTTTGTTCGGGTAAAGAATCAATACTCCGCCATGTGCGGTGCCCAGCCATGCAATCCCGTTTTCATCAAAATCGATACTCAGGATAATCGAATAATTGATGTTTTCCTCCGTTACTCCCTGTGGATTGGTATTTACTTTTCGGAAGTTTTGCAGGTTTTCGTCACTAATAAACAGCCCATCTCCCCAGCTTCCCATCCAAATCCTGCCCAACTTATCCAGTCCCAGACCGACGATGTAGCGCGCCTCAAAGTTGGTTTCTCTCCGCTCAATCAGCTGCGTATCAAAATCAAATCCAGTCAAGGCTGCCTTGCCCTGATCATTCCCCACCATCCAGATTTTGTTTCTGACTGGATCTTCGATCAGGTTGTAGTGGATTCTGCCGGTATTAAATCGGATCAATCGTACTTCAGAGGGGTCAAATTTGATAAGCTCCGGACCTGCCAAAAACCAGATATTCTCAAACCGATCCTTGATGATGTTGTAAATGGGCTGGTTGAAGGGAAAATGCTTTTCGACCTCTTCAGTTTCGGGATTCAAAATAAAGACGCCGTTGCCCCAGGTGCCGACCCAGATTTTGCCGTCATGGCCCTGATTGATGGAAATGATGCGTAGGGGTTTTTCGGAGTAGGCGGCAAAGGCGGAATTGAAGCAGCGGATGGAGTTTTTCCCCGGATTCAAAACCGAAAGTCCTCCACCCTTGGTCCCGATCCAGATCAGATTGTCTTGGTCGCGGAAGAGCGTTTCGATGTTTTCATTTTCCAAGCCAGGATAGTTCGGACCAGGGCGATACTCAGTGAAATCATAGCCATCGTAGCGGGTGATTCCCCCTTCGGTAGCAAAGTATTTGGTATTGTGCTCGTCATTGACGACTCGGGTGACGTAGTTACTGATCAGTCCTTTTCGCACATTGATCACATCAATGGAAAACTCCTCCTCCATTTTTCCCTGAAAGGAAAAAGAAGGATTGGCAATAAGGAACAAGATCAAGACTGCAAGTATGGATCGCATGTCTTTGGGAAGGTTATTTTGGGTGTGGTGCAAATTATGGCTTTTTCTCACATCTGATCCAGCAGAATTAAACCTGAGGTTCAATCGCTTAAATCAAAGTATCAAATAAGCCTCTGAAAATTAGTTGCAAAAAGTGAAGTTCCAGGGGGTGAAATCAGTCAGGAATCGGGGAAAATCGGTCAGGAATTGGATCGGATTTTCTCGTAAACAAAAAAAAGCCGATCAATGACCGGCCCTTTTGATTCAAAACAGGGTGATTACAACTTAATGCACGATGAGCTTTTTGCTTTGCCAGAGCTGTCCTTGCTGCAGGAGAACGATATACATTCCTCGGGCAAGTCCGTTGGTTAATTGCAGTTGCTGAACCGATCCGTCGGAGATTACTTGGGAATAAACCACCTTACCTGTCAGGTCGGTAATCTGAACCTGCGCCATTCCCGGTTGATCGAAAAGTGCGGGAATTTCTAAAGTAACCGGATTTCCAGCCTGAACTGGATTCGGATATACGCTGAATTCTTTTGCTTTTTGCTCGGCTTCCAGAGAAGGAGCGACAGCCTCCAATACCCGGAGATTTTGACCTTCTGTGGGTTCTTTGATCACGATTTTGTCGAGAAAAGGAGAATCGGAACCCGCAATTGATCTGAATTCCAGCGTATTGTTTCCTTGTTTGAGTTCCACTTCGATCACTTGGGTAGCAGGCGTACCTCCGTTGAAGCACCATTCGCCAGAATCTTCAAACAAGAAATTGACAAAAGCTTCTCCATTGAGCGAATAGCGGAGGCTTCGGTTGACTGCCGACATGTAATGAACCTCCACTTGATAGGTGCCAGAGAAAGGCACAAAAATCGAATTGAATTTGACTCCGTTGGTGCCCAATCTTCCCATATTCACCAAGCCACCGTTTGAAGCAGTAGCACAAGCTGGAGGTAAAGCAGGAGCTCCGATCAACTCAGCCAATTCAGCCTCTAACGAAGTTTCCAAGAATGGTGCTTTTTCCAATTTGATCTTATCGATAAATGGCGCATCTCCGCTGAATGGAGTGATTTCTACGGTGTTCAACCCTTCGTTGAGTGGAATTTGTACCTGAAAGACTCCCGGAGTTCCACCGGCAAAACACCAGTTTCCTGAAGATTGTACGGTCTGCTGACCTTGAGCCGCGCCATTGACAATCAATCTGAAGCTACGGGTAACCGCACTCATGTAGGAAATATTCAAAACATAAGTCCCAGCTTCTTGAGCTACAATCTGGTCAAAGCGAACTCCATTGGTATTGATATTTCGCATATTCACCTGCTTGCCATTGGATGAGGTACCGCAATCCACGACGAAAGCTGTGCCGAAAATGGTAGCATTTTCCGCTTCAAATTCGAGGTTTTCTTTCACCAAAATCACATCCGGATCAATTGCTGAGGGCAGTTTTCCTTTTGAGGCGATGGCGATCCGATCCACAGGCACATTTCCGCTGGCGGATGCCAGGCGAATCCGATGGGTACCGGCTGTGAGGAAATAGGAGAATCTTCTTTCCTCGCCTTCATAGCTGTGGTGCACTTTTTTCCAATACCATTCGAAAAGTTCGTTTCCAAGATCCTCCCACTTGCGGAATGGCTCATCGTCCACCGAAACCCAAAGGCTGTAAGTTTCTTCCTCAAAAGCCTGGACTTTAGCCCAAAGCTCATATTCATCGGCTTCCTCTACCTCGACCGAGAACGTCAAAACGTCCTTACTTCCAGTCGGAGGATTAGCCGATTGCTGACCTTCAAGTGGGCTGGAGAAAAGTCCTCCCTGAGCTTTGGAGCCTGCGAGAATTTCCCATCCCGGACCTTGCTCGGCCATTTCTGCTTCATAGAAATCCACAACATCAGTCTGTACCAAACCCCATGTCAACTCAGACGGGGTACAAGTGCCGGCATCTTGTACCAATTGCTCCAAATCGGCGGGGCCGGTGGTTAGGGCAACTGCGTCGAGGAAAATATTGGAATTCGGGAATTCGATGGTCAATCGATGCGTGCCGATTCCCAAATCGTAGAATCGAGGAACCTGCATCCAAGTAAAAGAAGTACCATTCAATGGGGCAATTTGCTCTAAATCTTTTCCATCCACAGCAATTCGGATGACACCATTCCCTCCGGTATTTTTTGCATGAATCCATACCCGGTATTGGCTTGCCTCGGTAAGGTCAAATTCAAAATGAACCTGCTTGGCAATAGGACTGGCACCTTCTTTTTGTGTATTTCCTCTGATATACAAGCCATTGGAAGCTGTTTCGTCAGTCAGGACATCCCACTGATTTCCCAGATAGCTTCCACACTCCGCCTCGAAAGACAAAAGATTCACCGGCTTTTCGACAAATAGCTGATCCAATCCTTCCAGGTTGTTTGGAGCAGCATACGTTTCCATCGGGATGGATGGAGTGGACTCATGACTCTGGAACAACTGACCGATGACGGTAAGATTTCCGGCCTCGTCTAGATAGTCTGATTTTCCTGGATTATTGGCTGGATTGGCGTTATTAGGATTGGGTTGGAAATAAGCATAGCGTTCTACATAATCCAGGCTTTCCAAATAGGGCAAAGCCAATTTCAGGAAGGCTTCCTGAGTAGCAGTACTTCGGTTTGGGTTGGCGTTGAATTCCGTGATCCAAATCGGCAACTGATAAATGCGGTACACATTAGCCAGGTATGCTTTGAACCGATTGAAAATTTCCTGCGGACTTGCATTGGGCGTATTTGCCGGTCCACTTCCCCAGTCATACCAATGCACGGCTACAAAGTCAAAACGCACATCCCGCTGCTTGGCGATTCGATTGAATTCCAACAACCAGCCAGTCGGTCCTTCTTCTCTAGGGGCAGGGGAACCCAAACGCACACCGGTACCCATCAGGGCTTCGTAGTAAGCCACGGCTACTGCAGGCTGACAGAGGTTATTGAACTGTCCCGATTCCCCATTACAATTGTCGGACTCGTTGAATCCGAGAATATGTGTGGTTGATTTTTTCCCGATCAAGACATTGATATTGGCAGGAGATGCACCTCCGGCACCCCAAGCCATCGGAACATAATCGTAATTGGGAAAAGGACTGGATCCAAGGCCCCAGTTATAATACCAGCCTGCATCGAGTTGATCATACAATCCACCGGTACCCTTTTTGGTCACCCAATTCCAAGGAACGACACGGATAAAACTCACATTACCCTGCAACGCAGCAGGCAAAGTCTTCACTTCCATATCAGCTTCAGAAGCGATGTAAACTTTACTTTTTCCTGTTCCGTCGGGATTATTGGCAAACGTGGCCATGAAGCCTCGCTTCAGGACAAAAGACTGGACCGAGTTATCTCCTGTGGGAATTGCAGCCCCACGATGAATCACATCTTCCGAGACGGAAGCAGAAGCTCCCTGAAAATCCATCCCAGAATAAACTTGGAGTGGTGCAAAAGTCGTATCCAAAGGCCGAATCACGGTACCTTTTTGATAATACTGATGAGTTCGAAAGTTGGCTCCGGGAGTTCCGGCGGCATGATTGACATAAATCTGCCCAAGCTGAGACTGAAGTTCCTGAGGATTCACCTGCTCGAGATACACCCAAGACATTGCATCCAAAAAGTTGAACACCACGGTAGAGGTCAAGGTCTCACCGCCTGCTTTTAGCGTGCTTTCTCCATCCAGAGAGACTACTCCTTGAGCAATTTCGCCCGCATCCAAGGTAGTATTTACCAGTGTCAACCCCTTTTCGGCGCAGGCAAAAGTAATCGCTCCATTGGCGATTACTTGAGCATCGGAGATGATCAGATTGAAGTCGATTGGCCTACCTGGTTCAAGCGTACCTTGAGACGGTTTTTTGTCCTTACTCAAATCCGGCACTGTCGGACAGATGGTATAAGGTTTTTTGTTGGCGCCGGGTAGGCAAACCGGATTGGCCTCCGTGACCTGTCCCGGAGGCGTGGGTTTTTGATTGGTTTCCCGCCAGTTGTTTTCGTTGAAGAAGTCTTTGTTTTCTTCTCCCGTCCAATACAAATACCGGGAGGAGTTATTGCAGGGATTTCCTGGAGGTTCCGCTGACCCGAATTTGGTATTTCCGCTTTTCCCCTGAAAAGAAAAGCCTGGAATCACCAAACCCAACACAAACAGGAACATGAATCTTGTCTTCAGAATGGAGTAAAAGTTTTTTACCATGGTTTTTGGGTTTGTAAATGATCAAAATGAATCGACTCAAAACTACCCTTCCCTAAAAATTGAAAATGGGTCAAATACGTCAGTGACCAAGTCGTATCTGTCTAAATACCTGAAAAAGAAATTATCTCAACCTTAGTACGCTTTTTTACTTGGGGGTCATTTCATTCAACCTTTGGGCACAAATCATTCAGATTGATGGAATTGAGCAGTTTCGATTAGGCATTTAAAAAGACTTAAAGTAGTATTCGAAAAATAAGACCCTGTAGAAAATGAAAATGCTCCGATCGATCCTCCTTTTATGGATTTTCCTGTTTTTTTCACCCATTCTCAAAGCCCAAAATGAATCCCGACCCAACGTGGTTTTCTTTTTAGTGGATGATTTGGGCTGGACGGATTTGAGCAGTTTCGGAAGCAAATTTTACGAAACACCGAATCTGGATCGGCTAGCTCAATCCGGTATCAAATTTACCTCCGCCTACACCGCTTCCCCGGTTTGCTCCCCTACCCGGGCAAGCCTCATGACCGGAAAATATCCCTCGAAAATGTACAACACCGACTGGTTTGGAGCCCCACAGCCTGATCAGATTCAGGGGCATTGGACTCGAAATAAGCCGCTAAAACCTGCCCACTACGAACCCAATTTGGCTTTAGAGGAAATCACCCTAGCGGAAGCCTTCAAGTCGGCCGGTTACAATACATTCTTTGCCGGAAAATGGCATTTGGGTGAGGAAGAAAGCCATTGGCCGGAGTATCAGGGATTCGACATCAATAAAGGAGGAAATAGTAAAGGAGCGCCTTCCACCGGAAGCAAATACTTTTCTCCTTATGAGAACCCGAGATTGGAAAATGGTCCTGATGGAGAATACTTGCCCGAGAGACTAGCTGAAGAAACCTCCAAATTCATCCGTGAAAACAAGAACGAGCCCTTTTTCGCCATGTTTTCTTTCTATTCGGTTCATACTCCACTCATGACCACCAAAGCCTTGGAGGAAAAATACCTGAAGAAAAGAGCGGCGATGGGCTTGGAAGACAAGTTTGAACCCGAGCATGCCAACCAAAACCGAACGACCCAAGCTCATGCCATCTATGCGGGGATGGTCGAGGCCATGGACAGTGCCGTGGGAAGAGTTTTAGACGAAATCGAAGCTCAGGGATTGACTGAGAAAACCATCATCGTCTTTTTCTCGGACAACGGCGGCCTCTCCACGGCAGAAGGCAGCCCGACTTCCAATCTCCCGCTTCGTGCCGGAAAAGGCTGGCTTTACGAAGGGGGAATCCGTGTGCCCATGATTCTTTCCTGGAAAGGAACTGTTCCCGCCGGAAAGGAAATCCACACTCCTGTGATCTCCAATGATTTCTTGCCGACTTTTTTGGATCTCAGCGGAAATGAAAAAGCTTTGGAAAGCATCCCAAATTTGGATGGAAAAAGCCTGAAAAACTGGATTTTGGCACCGGAAACAGCCCAAGGGCGTGAAGCGCTCTATTGGCACTATCCGCACTATGGAAATCAGGGAGGAAATCCGGGTTCGGTCATCCGCGAAGGGGACTGGAAGCTGATTTACTTCTATGAAACTCAGAAAATCGAGCTTTATAACCTAAAAGAGGACATTGGTGAGCGGAATAATCTAGCAGAAGCCCAGCCTGAATTGGCCGAAAAGATGAAGATCAAGCTGTTTGATTGGTTGGTGAGTACCAAGGCGGCATTTCCAAGGCCGAATGAGGCGGGGAACTAGTTTAAGTTTAATCGGTGGTTATGCTGCTTTTCTGAAGAAAAAATTTTTCATTCCCCAACCAATAAAAATTTGATAATCAGACAAAATACAATCTCAAACTCTACAGGTCGCCCCTTCAGGGCTCAATTGATTTTTCTAAATCTTTTACCCCAAATTGAATTTGGGGCTAGTACATGATGCGCATTCAGCGCAATTTAGTGTGAGCTTTGGTGCCAAAGGCACTTTCTGTGAAAGCCCAGAATTAAATTTTGGGCGAATAATTGATTTGAAATTTCAGGAGCACTGAAGGTGCGATTGGTACTAGACAATTTTAAATGAATGATACTAGCCAACCGGAAACCTTCGAAGTTTGCTAGGCCTCAAAGGTTATCCACCACGGTCTCCCAAAGCACCAAACCATTCGCGGAAGCAGTAGGAACCGCCTCCCATTCAGCGTTGGGATTTTCCAGCCTTTCCTTGATTTGTTCAGGAGAAAAGCACCAAATCGCGTGAACCATTTTACGGACTTGGTGATACAGAAAACCCGTTCCGGTCACTTCAAAGCAATAGGTTTTTTCGGGTGAAAACTCAGTAGAAAAAGCTTCGGTCTCGAAGACTTTGGCTTCTAAGATTTCTCTGATGAAATCAATCTTATTTCCCGAAATTCTGCAGAAAGCTCTGAAATCATGCCTTCCCACAAAAATCAAAGCATTTTCCTGCATTTGTTCCAACGAATTGATCTGGGAAACCGAGGTCAAAAAAGCTGAGGCAAATGGATGAAAAGATTCAGAATTTGAGAAAAAGTAACGATAAGTTTTTTGTTTGACCGAGTTGATCAGATTGAAGTCTCTGGGAATTGGCCGAACTGAATTGAGTCGGATTTCTCCATTCAAATTCAGGTTCAAGGCTCCCAAGATCGGTTCAAAATCCACCTCTTCCCGAAGGAAAATCTGAACAAACCCCTGCCTACAACTCACTCCTGAATCGGTCCGACTGGATCCGATCAAGCGGAAATCTTCATGTCCCAACACAAAGCGGAAAACCCGCTCCAATTTCCCCTCCACTGTGGGCTGTCCTTTCTGCTTGGCCCAACCCTTGAATCGGGCACCGTAATACGAAATGGAAAAAAGGTAGGAGAAAGGACGAGAAAGCATTTGAGATAAGGAGATGATTTGGGCGGAGTATTTTATTTCCCCCTGATCTTGGGTAACTTGGTACAAACCCAAAAATACGCGCTATGAAAACATTTCTCAGCCTCCTGCTCCTTTTTATCGGTTTTTCAGCTTTTACTCAAACGACCCCAAGTAAAGAAATCCAAATCAAATTGGCCGTCTTGGCAGCTCCGGAAGATCAGCGGGCCGGTGCCACGGTGTATGCTTTTGATGGCACACTGCTTCGAAAAGGCACCAACCAAACCGTTTGCTTGGGTGATGACCCCGGCCGAGAAGGCCTTTCTGTTTCCTGCTACCATAGCAGCGCACAGCCCTTTATGGAGCGAGGTTGGGCGCTTCGCAAAGAAGGCAAAACTGCGGATGAAATTTTCAAGATTCGGGAAGCGGAATCCAAAGCCGGCAAACTCAAACTCCCCGATCAGGGAAGCTTGCTCAATGCCTTGACTGCCGAGCATGCCGATGTCAACTGGACTACCGGTGAAGCCCAAAACACCTACACCCGCTCGGTCGTCTATATCCCATGGGCCACGGCCGAAAGCACCGGATTGCCACTGAAACCAGCCGGTCCCGGTTTACCTTGGATTATGGATCCGGGCACACATCGGGCGCATATCATGATCAATCCGGCGAGGAATTGAGTTATTCGTTAAATTTGAAAAAAATCGATTATGGAACCTTCATTAAAAGAAGTCTTTGACGCCGCAAAAAAACAGTTTTCGGAGTTGATAAATATTCAAGAATCTGATTTTCGCCTCGAACAGCTTGAGTACAACAAGACGGAAAAAATTTGGGAGGTTGTTGTTTCTTATTTAGTGGAAAACAAAAACAGAGCATCTTTGGCACTCTTGAATTCGTTGCCTTTTGAGCGAGTTTACAAAAGGCTAAAAATCGATGAGAATAGAGAAGTTATTGGAATATTTATGTTTTCAGAGGCAGGATGATTTTTGTGGATACGAATGCGCTGATACTCTTAGTAGTCGGACTTATTGATAGGTCTCTAATTTCATCGCATAAACGTACTTCTATTTTTGAATCGATTGATTTTGAGAATTTGGCTTTTCTGATCGGTGACTTGGAGAAAGTGGTAACTACTCCGAATGTTTTAACTGAGGTGGACAACCTGCTGAATAATTTTCAAAGAGGCCATCGATGGGCCTATTACCAAGTACTAAGAGAATTGATAGCAAAGTCCACAGAGAAATTTCTTGAGTCTAAAAAAATGATGGACTCCCATGCTTTTTTTGAACTCGGACTAACAGATTCAGGAGTTCTAGAAATTTGCAAAGAGTGTGATTTTTTGATTACCGGAGATTCCAGACTTTCAGACTATGCCAATGCTTATGGTATAAAAGTGATAGACTTAAAAAAAATCAGAAATGAGCGATTAACTTCACTTTGATTCTGAGGAGATTGTCATCTCATGATTTTGAATCTACTTAGGGAAAAAAAATTATTTTGATTATCCGCTTCTTTGCCAGTAGTTCAAAATGGCCTCGACTTCGCTCGGCCACCGGATTTCAGGTTATTATTGGGAGGGGAGGAAAATGCGGCTGCGCCGCATTTTCCTCCCCTCC
>FWPV01002907.1_pt1 | contig 40392 bp, 36 predicted proteins | sample 2228371 | NCBI WGS metagenome assembly FWPV01 (sample SAMEA103939776, study PRJEB20133) | metagenome
AAACTTAAAAGAAAATACATCTATGCTCCGAAACAGTCTAAGTAGTTCAACGTAAATTAATTCTTTTTCAAAGTCTTCCAAACGTTAGAAATATCATAAAGATAAGACAGTTCGAAATCGAACCTATCAAGATACTCGGAAAGCCGTATGTTCTCCCGTTATTTCTCCAGATCTCATTTCTTCAGAATCCTGTGTTATGAATGATGGAATGGTTCACCAATTGGAAACTCTCTGGAAGTTCGTCTTTCCAGATACGATGTTACTTCTTGGATCTTCCTCCGGAAATAACGGAATCAACTTCTTAACTTACTCGCTGGGATCTAACATGCTTCTTCAGATGAATGGACTTACATCATCATCATCATCTCTTCTGGCGAAAAATGCATTCTATTCCGTTGAATGTTATCACGGAAAGTATATTAATCTTTATGAAATTAAACTTCCAGACATTCTGGGTAGGAATGGAGAACTCTCGACTGTTCAATTCTATATTAACACTCTAGAGGAACAAGGTCTCGATGTCACCGGAAACTCCCCTTCCTGGTCTGGTCCGGATCTCTTCTTAACGGTTTCTTTGTTTCGACCATTTCTTCATCAAAGGTGGGTCTCGATTCTTTTGAATTTTCCCATTGAACTCTTCGAGCTTTACGTCGAACTTAGGCGGAAATTTTCCGCCGTTCTATGTGATATTATTTCTCCGATTTGAGTCCTGTTGAAATACAAAGGGTGAACTCGGAGTTTTTCCTATTTCGGCGAAAGAGAAGAGTTAAAGAGGATACTGAAAGATACCTCCCGTGGGAGTAAAGAGAGTTAAAGATGTGGGATGAATACTAAGGTCGAAAAACTTTCCTTTCTGGAAGATCGACTCGAGAATTTTTGGAAGACGTTCAAAGGGAAGTTTCAATTCGTAGACACTAACATCCGTATCTTCCTCATCGATCGAAACAATAAGATATAAGTCGAGGTCTGAACTTCCAAGAAGCCATTTGGCTTCTTGCCGTGGAATCTGTCGAATCGCAACGGAATAATTTATTCCATTGTTTAATTCCTTATTGTTTCCAGATAAAAGAAGAAGAGGTCGATGTTGAGTTGTGGCTAGAGTAGCTTCATCTAATAAAATTTCCTTCATCGCACTCATAATACGTTCGACGATCAACTGATATCTTAACTCAGAAGGCAAATGAGATAGATATGACGATTTGCTTTGTTCTTTTGAAACGTGAAAGCGAGACGACATGTTTTCTTCTATTTAATTTACTTTAGGGAAAGGGAAAGAAAAATAAAAGTAAATTAAATAGAAGAGAAACCGCAACCAATTTAATCTGGAGTTGATTTTGGAAAGAAAGTGTGACAACGAGGTTGGATCTATATGTATAAATATCTTTCTCAATATCCTGGGAGATTTAAATGTCCGATGTCGACCTTTCACGAAGTTTCTCTCAGAGGAACCTTAAGGATAAGAAGATAACAGAGACACTGACATATTAAGTCCGTTGTTTTCGATTGAGATATTTTCTAAAATTGATTCTCAGAATCTTTGTTTGAGAAAATAAACCTAAAATAATACGATGTCCCAATTTCTTTTTTGAGATCGCGGGAATAACGAAGCAATTGAAATCTCATATGAATGTTATAAAGAATTGTTCATGTTGGGAGGAGAGATTGAAGAAGTTTGAATATTGCAAAGAGAATGTGGAAGAGGTTCAAGTGATACATTTCATCTTTTCTTTGAGACTTTTCTGAAAGAAAAGAATTCTAAATAGATATCTGGTTATTAAAACTGGACAATTTGTCGGATATCGAGACGGAAAGCGAAATCGAGAGGGAGGAGGAGCTTTGTCATCTTTTTGAATTTAAACAGGAACTGAAGTTTAAACTGGAGAGTGAGCTTGGGTTTCTGAAAGCATATTGGAACTGTTATCCAATTTTAGTTCGTTTGAATCGAAGGTTTCCATATTTTGAGGAAGATATAAGGGAGACGGAGGAGTATCTGAACTATCTTTCTCAAGATGAGGACGATGATGCTTTTCCCTACGTGATAGGAATGCTAACAATTCTTTACGAGCGATTGATTGATTATAGACGAGAATGTGAGATCTATTGTCAGTCTCTTCGAAAGATTCAGCGGTATTATCGGAAGTGGTACTATGCTCCAGGAAGAAAGGGGTATCAGAAGGCCTATCTCCATTTTAATGGGCGAGGTTGAGAAGGAAACTAATATTAGGAAGAAGGAGAGAGTGACTAACTTAAACGTTGACGGAGGATTTGAGAAATCATGTCTTGATATAGTAGAAGTTGGTCCGTGGACAATTGTTGTAACTGTTGATAAGTCAAAGGGGAAACCGTCTGAAAAGTTGGGGTTATGCGGGAAATTGGACGACGAAGGGGAGGGAGGGGGCTTTCTTGGCGAAAGAGGGGGAGACGTCCAGGGGGTTGACGTGGGACGTCTCGACGGAAGAGACGAGCACGATCCTCGATTTCTTTAATTTGATGTTCGGAGACGCGACAGGTACCAAAGGGACCTTCGATGACCTGATGATAGGTGGAGCGGAACCAGTCAGCGAGTTCAACGACATCAAAACAGATAATTTTATTTCCGATACGGAGGGAGACACGTCGCTCAGGGGGGATTTTTTCTTCGACTTCGTCGGGAGTCAGACTGAGTTCGAGAAAGGAGAATCCCTCGGTACAAGAGGAAGATGGGACGATAGAACAGGGGGGAAGATCCATTGAAAGACGGCTGCGTTGGTTATCTGTTCCATCCCAAGAGTATGGATTGTCAGGGAGGGTATAACGAGACATTTTTAAGAAGAGAGGGAAAATATTTTTGACGACGGAAATGGGAGAGAGGGGGAGTTCAGATATCAGGAGGAGTTTCTGCTGGTATCTGACAATTTACTGGATATAACGGAGATGTTCAATATCGAAGGGAGGAGACATGCCAAGGACTTGGAAGTAGCGGTGGGCGGAACTTGCGAGATAGTTACTACTAAGACGGATACAGGAGTTAGTGTTTGTTGTATTTTCACCTTGTTTAATGAGATTCAGGCGATCGGAAATGGTGAGGCCTTGAGCTGGATCGGAGGTTGGTTGATAGATACCGTTATTATAACGGAGGAGAGGGAGATTGAGAATGAGAGTGCCGATGGTTCCGAGAGAGGAACAGAGATTTTCAAAGGAAGAGAGGGCCTGAGTGACGAGAGTGTCGACTTGGAGTTGGTTATCAACGGGGGCCTCTGAAATGGGATAGGGGCCGGTACCGGTCCATCCGCGCATATACATAGAGAGTTCGAAGAACTTGATCATGACATGACGGATTTGGGCTTTAACATGGTCATCGGACTGATGGTAGAGAGTGAAGAGCTCTCGAACCTTAGTGGCAGATTCATCTTGGAAGATTTCAATTTCAATGAGGATGTTATGAAGACGACGACGGTCTTGATAGGCTTCGAGTGGTTCTCCTGGATAAGTGATTTGGGTTAGAAGCTTAAGTTTGCGAATGGCGAGAGACTCAAATGTTTCTCCAGTATGAGGGTGATGACGGTAGAACGGATTAAGAAAGTTGCGATTATACGTCAAATGAGAGGCGAGTTCACTATATCGCATGACAATAAGACCACGAGGGTCAGCACGGGATCCAAATGAGAGGAGAAGGTCTTCATGGAGGGAGTCAATCGGTTCAAATGAAAATGGTGTTTCACGGTTAGCAGCGGGAGAGGGGCGTCCATGATAGAAGGTGTTGGATAGATAGGCGAGTTGAAGGAGTTCGTAGGGACTTGCTGTGCGAAAGTCATCATAGGTGTAGCCTTCATGAAGGGCCATGGTACGGAGGTCTGATTCGGAATAGAGACAGGCTGGAAGAAGGGGATTGAAGTTAGAAAGAAGAGAGAGACCTCCTCTTTTCAGGAGTTGTTCTCGAAGTTGAGGATCAGAGGGGACATAGGGTTGCTGGGAGAGAAGAGTGTACTCCAGAAGAGGGTCGGAGGCGGAGGAGAGGTCAATCTTATAGTTGACGGCGGCGAGGACGATGGCTTCTTGGGGAGTGAGTGGTTGGACTCGTTTCCACCGTTGGACGGAGTCACGGAGTTCGGCGTGAGCCGAGGAAAGACTTTCTGTTGAAAATGTTCCTGGGGGCCGTGAAGGAGAGAGTTCGAGGGAGAAGGTTACACTTCCTGGGGTAGAGGAGATTTCGAGTTCAAGAAGAGTGTTGACGAGTTGAGATTTGGAGACATGGGAAAGTCGAGTGATAATTTTTTGAGAGAGGTCCAGAGTCGAGGAGAGGAGAAGACGGACACGAAGGGCGAGATCATCGAGAGTGGTTTGACGGGAGGTTCGGAGGGAATAGAATTTGCACAACTTATATAACATACACGCATTATAGGAGTGTTTATGGGAGGGAGTCGCGAGACCGACTGGAAAGGAGGGAGAGGAGGGAAGAGGAGCTGAAGATGGATCGCCCATAAAACGTTGGATAAAGTAAAATGCATCTAAGAGAGCGTCAAGATCAGAGGAGTCCCAGTTGGGATTAATGAACTGAGAGAGACGCGAAACAAGATGAGAGTTGGTAGAGATATTGGAAGAGAAGATGGGGGAGATACAATAGACGGGATGTGTATAGATGGTAGAAATGAGCTCTGAAATATAGGACTCATGAGAAAGGAGATCTTGAGAGAAGGGGATTCCGTGACACTGACATATTTCCGTAATAACGACAAGAGGTGTGGAATCGTTTAGAGATCCTGTAATCGACAATCGGGAAAGTGTGATTGTATCCATCGATCCTTTTTTCTTTTCTCGGAAGAGAAAAAAGGAAAACGTTTCAACTTTTCATGCTTTCCTGATTTTCATTTGGTGTCATCTTGTTTTTTTCCTTCAACGAAATTAAAGACGTGCGAACTTCCTGGGCCATTTCATCTAAACTGGTGTAGTGGTTGGTTCGAATGTTAAAGTGACGACAGAGTCGATAGAGAATACAGGGACTGAGAGAAGTTGGATGTTGAGGAGTGGGAGAACCAGCGAGAAAGTCTGGGGGAGGAAGAGGAAGAGAAGGTGTCATATAGTTTAAGAGAGTGTTAAAGGCTTCGAGGAGTTTTGACAGTTGCCAGGAACAGTGAGGGTTGACAAAGCGAGCAATCTTTGGGTAGTTTTCCGGGGACTCTCCAGAGATTTTAATGGGAGGCTGTTGTTTCAGAGTTTCAATCAGAAGAAGAGTGTATCTGCCATTATCATGGGAAAGAAGGTCAGAGTTATACGAGATGCCGTGAGCGTCGGCGATTTCTTTTAGAACAAGAAGAGGAGTTTCAAAGATGTTGATCTCTCCCGTAATTCGAAAGCGTGATAATTCCATTTTAAACGAAAGATATAAGTGGAAAAAGTTTTCCAGGTTTCGAAGAATCGGAAATTCCCTTAAACTCTTCGGAAAGATTTTAAAATCTTATCTATTTTAAATCGACGAAAGATGGCTGAAACTCCATATTTTCGAACGATTCCGGATTTACCAAGTCTTTCTCCCGTTGATGAACCGACATTTAATTTTCGACCCTATGATATTTTTTGTCTTGAACTTAAACTTTGTCTCTATCTTCGAACTCTGAATAAGGCGTATTTTCCTCGATTCACCAGTCGAAGACGCGGAAATAAGATGCAGATTTTCGTTGAGGTTGTCGATGGTACCTCGATTGTTGAAGTTCCTCATCTTCAAAAGGCCGTTGATAATGCCATCTCCCAATATCCTGGGATGTGTCCTCTCTTTTCGGCAACGGAGTCTTCCTATCCGTCAAGCTGGATTCGAGCGATTCTTCCCTATTTGGTCGTGCCGGAGTTTCTAAATCCCTTTATTGCGGAAGGGACACTTTTTGTGTCTCTGGATCCTTTCAGTGACTACATGTCAACTTATAATAATCTTCTTCGGAGTCTGACCTCTCAGTTGGAAAACCTCTATTCAGCGGGGACGGTCGTGTGTACTCGTTCCTTCGCTCAGAAGTGGAGACTTCATCCTCTTTCCACTCTTCCTGAGGCTGAGGGATCTTTGAAGAGTATCCTTCTTCTTGGGAAGGATTTTGTGTCCATTCCAGAACAGACGGATGATCCTCTTTGGGAAACGCCGGGAATTCTTTCAGAGTGGAGTGAGACGTTTGCGACGAATCGAAGTGGAGGAAGTTCTCGACGGGAAACGGAGTGGTCAGTATCTCAATTGGGACAGTTCTTTCCAACAATTTCACCACGACAGTCTTGTTATAGCGGCGTAAAAAGTAATTTTCCGATTTCGACAGTTCAGACCTACCCCACACTTGGATCTCTGACTAACTATGAAATGGGAGGAACTCCTCCGACTTCGATAAGGCCCCTTCTTTCCCCGCCGTCTCCTCAAGAGATTCTCGATTTAACTGTCTCAAGAAGAAGTTCTGCAAGTATGGCAAGTTCTGTCTTGGAAAAGGCTGACGTAACTCAACAAATTTCGGCTGAGACTCTTGGTACTCTGAGTGACCTCTTTGGACTTTATATGGCATCGTGGCAGGATGGACGATTTGCTCCCGATCGGACAGCCTTTCTTCTGTCTCGTCTTCATAATGAACCTCTCTTTCTGCCTTTTGGGAACAACTTTTTAACTCGGCATTTTGTTACTCGGGCTCTGTTGTATCATCCAAAGTTTCGGATTCCAACGTTCTATGGAGAACAGCTGATTCTTCCAGCGGAGACTTTAAATGAGGTGGAGGAGGTTGTCTCACTTCTTGAATCTCAAGCTCTTTCCGCGGAGGGAAGAGTTTTTACAATTTCGTTTTCGGCTGGCGATCTTGACGAGGCGGAAAGACAGTTCCGACGATATGAGAAAGTGGCTCAACAGCTCTGGTCCCCCGTTGAATGTGTTCTCTATCGAATTGATGATCCGATAAGTCCATATCAGATGTCATGTCTCGTTTCTCTTGATGTTGATCTTCTCGAGGCTCCCGGACTTCTACAGTTTGCCATTTCAAAGCAGGAAGTTTCTCCATAAGATTAGGTCTCTATCGGAGATTGTATCGAAGATGTTTCACCAAGAAGAAAAAAATATGCATAGAGAAAAAGAACGGGAAAGAAAAGAATGTCATTATTTCCGTGGGTGACAGATCCTCTCCGATTTCAGAAAGAGGTTTCCCGCCTTCGACACACGATTATTCATAAATTTCCTCTTGGAAATGGTCGCGTGTCATATTTGTCCACCTGGGATCCGATTTTCTATGAAATTCTTCCAACGATTGGTTATCTTCCCTTAACTTTGACTCTGAAATATCCCTCTTCGTCTGAGTTGACACAGAAGTCTTTCGATCTTTCCATTCGAGATGAGACTCTCAATGGAATACGGTCGATACTACAAGCTCTTATTCCTCGAGTAACTGGAATTGCAGTTTCCTCGATATCTGTAACTTTCTATCGAATTAACGACGATCGCTTTGCTGTCTTTTCTCCTTTTACCTCCTTAACGAATTCTGTTTCAGAGGTTCCCATCTATTTTGCTCCGATAGATCTACCTTACGTGATGAATATTTGTAATCCTCAACGTTTTGTCGGATATGAACGTCTTTCTCCGACACTTCAGTTAGACATTTCCGAGTCTCTGTTGGGTTATATTCTTAACTTTATCGGAGATCATCCACCAGTCAAAGTTTACTATGGAGTGTACCTTCTTAAACAGTATGATCCTCAACACACACCGGATGGTACTCCTCGTTTGGATTCATTTGGAGGTCCTCTGGGACAGTATGTCTATTTCAAAGATCATGTTGAAATGCTTCAGACTCGATTGAAGTATGATGGTTACTTTGCACTTTCTATTCCCCAAATTTCTCCAGATGACTATGAACTTTATCTTGAACTGGCAGATATGTGGTCAACACAATATGTCGGTACCTATGCTCTTGAACTTCTTGATAGTGAAGATACAGTTTCACCGAGGAAGGTTCTCGTGTTAAGAAATAATACTCCGTATAAGTCGGAGTGGTTTCAGAAGAGTTTAATCGAGATCCGGCAAGATCTTCTTCCATCGGTGATTGTTTCTGGTCCCTGGATTGATGTTGTTACGCCGACACCGTTAAATCGAGTTCGTATGATATATGCAGGACTTCGGGCTCTTGCTCAGGTTGCCATCAGTGATCCATTTCTCTTTCTCTACTTTCCCGATTTTCAGATTGGCGATGATTTAGCTGTCACGGCGCGTTTTGCTCAACTTGACGAAGTTGAGCAGTTTCGAGAGACTTTTCTATTCTATTTACGTCAAAGTGATAATTGGACCGTTTTTCTCGGTCCCGATCTGGCCACATGTCTTGTTATTCGGGCAAAAGTGACCGGACATCCGTTCATCGTCTCCTATCGAGACACTTACTATGTGGTTGTGGATTCTTCTCTGGAACGACCTCTTGTTGATAGGGAAGACATTGTTAATCTAGCTCGGCAACTCGTCGAGGCATATTCTAACATTGTTTCCGAGGAGATGAACGATCCCGTCAAAGTTATTTCTCTGATATCACAGAGAACACACATTAACCCATTTTTCTTTTGGAGCGGATTGGCGACTGTGGGACCTCTTCCGGGTCTCTTTGATGAGCTTCCGGCTCCATCTGTTTCACCTTGTGATGGAACTTTGTCTTTCACTTCCGTCGAGGATCTAACATATGTGCAAGTTCACTTTACAACAAAAGATGGTGTAGAGACGGTTTCAGATCTTGCGGTGATTCCAACGAAAGACTTTTCCCCGAAAGAAGTTGAAGATGCCTGGAAGAGTGGATCTCTTTTATCTAATTGGTGTCGAGTTCGCTGTTTTCTTCGAGGAAAGATGAGTCTTCGTCTTCTTCCGTTAAGGTAAACTTCTCGTTTTCTTTATCTTTTGTTTTCCGAAACTGGAAGACAAAAGATCTAGATAAAACAGAGAGAAAGAGTTCCCACACCACAAACCTGAGATGGAAGAGTAAAGGTTATTTTGAAGATTCCATCATCGACATGTGAGACGGATGGAGTTAAATTCGTTAGATGAACTCCATTATGAAAGACAATGGTCGCTGTAACGGCTTTGACATGACGAGACATAGACTTAACGTCAATCGTCACCTCATTTGTTCCATTTCCTTCGTTGAAAAAGGAGGTAAGAGTTCTTCCAATCGATGGATCAAGCATCATTATTGTGTAGTTTGGAACATCCGTTGGAAAGTTTGCCGAGGCCATATTAAGATCAAAATAAACCAACTCATATATCAACTGATATACGATAACTGTTTCTCCTTTGGGACCTGTGGGTCCGGTCGGTCCCATTGGCCCTCGATGTCCAACTTCTCCTCGAGGTCCCGTCGGTCCTGTTGGTCCTGTTGCACCGGTATCTCCAGAATGTCCTCGTGGTCCATGAGGACCGACTGGCCCCGGAATCCCAGGTTCTCCGGGAGGTCCAGGGGGACCTGTTGGACCTCTCTCTCCTGGTTCTCCTCGGGGTCCTGTCGGTCCGATATCTCCCGGAGAACCACGAGAACCTTTCGGTCCTTCAGGTCCTGTTGGACCGGGAGGGCCTGTTGGGCCTGGAAGTCCTTGTTTTCCTTCGGGGCCGGTTGGTCCCTTTTCTCCCGGATAACCTCGGGGTCCTCGAGGTCCTGTTGGTCCGATTTCTCCGGGAGATCCTGGAGGACCAATCGGTCCAGCCGGACCAGGAGGACCTTGTTTTCCTCGTGGTCCTGTTGGTCCAACTTCTCCTTGAAATCCTCGAGGTCCTTGCTTTCCAGGAAATCCTTGAGGTCCTTGAGGTCCTGTCGGTCCTGTTGGACCGGTATCTCCTTGAGGTCCTGGATCTCCCTTGACTCCTCGAGGACCAATCGACCCAGCTGGACCTGGAGGTCCTTGTTCTCCTCGGGGACCTGGAGGTCCTCTCTCTCCGGGAGGTCCTTGAGGTCCCCGTTCTCCAGGTCTTCCGGGAGGTCCCCTCTCTCCTGGAGGTCCCTGAGGTCCTTGTTCTCCAGGTTCTCCGGGAGGTCCTCTTTCTCCAGGCTCTCCTCGAGGTCCAGTTGGCCCTGTCATTCCAACATTTTCAACTTCCGCGGAACGTGCCTGTCCCTTAGAGAATGGAAGAGATTGTTGTGTTGAAATTGAAGAAGCATCCGGTCCCTGTTTAACAAAAGACGGTTGAGAAAAAGGAAAAGGTTGTGAAGAAAGATGAGGAGGTTGTGAAAGAAAAGACGATTGTGAAGAAATAGGAGGTTGTGAAGGAAAAGACGGTTGTGAAGAAAGATGAGGAGGTTGTGAAGGAAAAGACGATTGTGAAGAAATAGGAGGTTGTGAAGGAAAAGACGGTTGTGAAGAAAGAGGAGGAGGTTGTGAAGGAAAAGACGGTTGTGAAGAAAGAGGAGGAGGTTGTGAAGAAAGAGGAGGAGGTTGTGAAGAAAGAGAAGGAGGATGTGAAGAAAGATGAGGAGGATGTGAAGAAAGATGAGGAGGATGTGAAGAAAGAGGTGGAGGATGTGAAGAAAGAGGAGGAGGATGTCGAGAAATAGGAGGAGGGGGAGGTTGTGAAGGAAAAGACGGGGGTGAAGAAGATATCGGTCGATTTGGATTCGAGAGTTGAGAAAGACCCGACTGTTTCGGGGTTAATTTTGGAGAAGAGAGAGATGAGAGAAGGGCTTGACGTTGTTGACACTGGGAACAGACACAGATACCATCTTTAAAGATATTATGAAGAGATTCAACACTGATAGTTTCCATATCAAAGGAAGAAGCAGAGCCATCTTTGCGATTTAAAGGAACCTCTTTTGGTGGATGGGAGGAGGTTTTCTGAAAAGATGCTGAAGTGTCACGACTGATATCTCGAAGTTCCGATGTGATAGTTTGATCAGTAAGGGGACTTGAAACCTCACCTACCGGGGAAAAATCTTTCGACGCCATTTAATATAAGAAAAAGAAAGATAACTTTAAATCTTTCCTTAAGTTGAAGCATCTCATTTAAGGAAAGATTAACTCGAACTTGAAAATAGATATCGAAGTTAAAGAAATGATCTTTTATATATGAGTATCTGAATATGATAGGAATATCTTGTTACTGGAAAGATAGACATGAGTTCAATGAACTCAAGTTCGGACGAGACTTCCAAAAAGGAAAAAGACTCGACTGTTCGTCACTATAATCCTCATATTCTCTATGTCGAGTCTGGAATTGCCAATCCGGATCAACTCGTATCGGCGATTAAACAGGCCATCTCCGAGACATCCAAAAAACTTAACCGTCCCATTGATACCAAGTTTAAAGTGAATTTGGTCATGGATCGGACGGGTAAAAAGTACGGCTATGGCTATATATGGTTTACGAATCCAGAGGTGTGTTATATGTTGACTGGTAAGAATCCGGATGGTTCGGAGCGTTTTGAATATCAAGATGATCCGAACTGGATTCCTCCCACGGAGCCAAAACCAGTTTTTTTGGTGAACTTTGAGATTCCTTATAGTGGTCGCTCCTGGGCTGACATCGCTGAAGAGGAAGAAGAGATTGAAAAAGCGTACACTTGTCCGAAAATTAAAGTTCCTCTTCCTCCTCTCATGACACTTCCTGAATATGAGTACACTCCAGAACAAAAAAGTGATCCTTCCGTTGTGGGTTCCAAGGGGCGTTTTATTGTTTCGCCAGCTTATGTTGGAGAACTTGACAGTAAATATTGTCCAAATATTCTTTGTGGAAGAAACATTCCCTCATGGGTCTCAGAGATAGATCTGAAAGATATTTTCCGACCCTATGCGTCGAATCCCACTTCCCAGGTTCGGAGAAAAGTTAATGGAGTTAATATTTTTGATACCTATCCTTTCGTTACGATTAATGATAAACATGTCGCCTTTATAACGTTTGATCCGAAAACTCATGATGCTGAATTTGCACTTCTCATGTGTCGGAAAGTCGAGTTTGAGAAAAACGATGAGAAATACATCGTCGTCTTTAATCATAGTTACCGTTCTTCCTCTTAGAAATTCTTCTTTTTCTTCAAAAAAATGATATAACTTAAGTTTTCTTTGTTCGAAGAACAAACAACGATATATTTTTTCAAAGAAATGGTAATGAATTTTCGATCGGGGAATGCGCCTCTTCCGATTCAGCCGTCATCTCTTTCTCCTGGCAAGGAAATATTTGAGGGTTCTCTGGAGGACTGGTGTAATCGGGTGAAATTGCAGGGCTCCTGGGACAAACTTGTTGGAAATTATTCTGAGACGGAATTTCGGGATTACAACTGGTATATGAAAACAATCGAGATTACGAACCAGTTTTGGAATTACGACAATGACATAAGGGATCTTTCTATCTCGAATATCTGTCGTTCCTGGAATTTTTTCGTTGTCCCGTTACCTCTCTCTGAGCTTAGTCGTATCTAAATGAGGTCGATGTCCGTTTTTCGAAGAAAGTTTCCTCAATCAACAGGTTTTCCAAGAAATTTTTCTTTGACTTTCCTCCGGGAAAGTCAAAGAAAGGTTCCTCAACCGAAATATGAAATGTATCGAGGAGAAAACATACTTCGACATGGAAAAATTCTTCCTGAGAATTTCGGCGAAAACCCCCCTTTAAGATTTGCAAAAATCGCAAATTTCGCCCCCTGTTTCAGGATTAATTCATCCTGTAAAATTCTTAGTTTGTAACAAATGTGGGTAGATATTCACGCCAAAAAAAATTAAGGAGAAGATCGAATTTTCCAAAGATTCGACGCGAAGATTGCGATCCAAGATTTTTAATTAGACAGGGGATAATGTCCTCTGTCTAATTATTTTTTTCCCTCTTGAAACGTCTTTAACCGAAAACGTATATCAGAAAAACTGGTTAAATCACTTCAAGTTTCAGGATATTTTCTTCTTCTCCATGTTATAGGAAAGTTAAATTTGTTTGGATTTTTTTCTTCGAATGATTGGGAAACGGCATAAATATTGGAGAGACGTCTGGAAAGGGGAGAAATTGTCATCTTCAAGTTAATAGTATACAATCCACGTTTGGTCCCATGATTTAAGACGGATGTTCTTCTTTCCATCGAGCATGATATGACTGTAACCTTCAATGGTGTCACCTGGAGCGGCTGAAATTTTATGTGATATCATTGGTCGGAGGGCACGTATTTCAATCAGAGAGGAAGATGTTTGATTGATCTGGGGATTAAATTTATGGGATATCTTTGGCAGAGTTATCGTAATGGGATAATCGGCCGTGATAAGTATGTCAGAATCGGAGTCTGTCAAAATGGTCGAGGTCGAGATTCCTTTGAGTGAAGAAGTTTTTGAGAGGGAAGCAACGGTATCAACATTAAAGTTGTTAGAAAAGACGGAGACACTTTCGTTATCCTTTTTCTCCCGACCGAGAGATATCCGACCTTTCCAGGAATCCGGAGGAGAGAAGATTCCATCATTTCCAGAGGCCGAGATATAACCGCCTTTACTTGAAACTAATTCAAAGGTACTATTTGGTGCTTCCGATGAGACCGAAATGATATTTTGGCAGAAGATTGTGATGGCACTTGTCTGTTGGTGAACAATTCCTCGAAGAGAGGAGTATCCAGCATCCGAGATGTTAATAGTGTTATGAGTGAAGACGATACTTGATTGACGATGAGTAAAGCCCACCTCAATAAGAGAGAGGAGAGAGTTTCGAGTTCCAATAAGATTAATCTCTGAGCAACACACGGAAACCTTTGACTGTCCACCCAGAATTTGGAATGAAGTGACAGTATCTCCGGGGGAGGATCCTGAAATCGTAAAGGATGAGAAATTAAATTGGACGTTTGAGTTAACGATAGCGATTCCGATAACTCTCGACTTTTCAAATGGAGTGGAGACTTCAAAGTGGCACCGGTTAAACTTTATTCCCGAATAGGACTCAATGAACACGGGACCTCGAAGGGGAATGAAGGAGACATTTGACACTTCGACGGAAAGATTTTCGGAATGTTTGGGATTTGGAAGGAGGTTTCTTACAATAACACGTCCCTCACCAATAATCGTGACATTGGGGACAAGCTGAAGATCGTCATATTCTCCCCCGCGAAGGTAGACCGTGTCACCAGAACGAACCTCTTTCATGGCTCCTCGCAGAGTTTTAAATGGACTTCCTTCTCGTTGTCCCGTGGAGTCACTACCATAGGTTGGATCTACAATGACGATATTCTTTTGTCGAGACTCTCCATAGAGAGATCCGTGACCAACTTTTCCACTGCACACACAGATACCAGGAGGTCCTGGAGGACCCTGAGGTCCTGGAACTCCCGGATCACCTCGTTCACCTTTTGGTCCTGGAGGACCCGGAGGACCCGGAGGTCCTTGAGGACCTGGAGGACCTACGGGTCCTGGAAGTCCTCTTTCTCCTTTCTCTCCTGGAACTCCTTGAGGACCCCGAGGACCTTGAGGTCCGATCTCTCCTTGAAGACCTCGAGGGCCTGTTGGTCCGACTGGACCTGGAGGTCCTTGAGGTCCTGGAGGTCCTCTTTCTCCTCGAATTCCTTGGAGTCCTGGAGGTCCCGGATCACCCTTAGGTCCTCGAAGTCCTTGAGGTCCGGGGGGTCCTGGAGGTCCTTGAGGTCCGGGACAACCCTTCTCTCCTCGCAAACCTTGAGGTCCTTCGGGTCCTGGAGGTCCCACAACAACGCGGTAATAGAAGTTTTTGCATCCTGGACAGACGTCAAATGAATCTGATGTTGTTTGAGTCGAGGAAGGACAGGATGAGGTTGAGAAAGAATATCCTGATTCGGAGGAGGGATAGAAGCTCGACGAGGAGGTCGAGGAAGGACAGGATGATGTTGAGAAAGAATATCCTGATTCGGAGGAGGGATAGAAGCTCGACGAGGGGGTCGAGGAGAGACATGAAGTCCCAGTCGACGTCGAAAAGGAAGAAGGAACGGAACTTGAGGAATTGGAGATGGAAGAGAAACGACAAGACGGGGACGATGAAGAATCGGCCCGAGTTGAAGAAGTATCATCAGACGATGTCGATGTATATGAAGACTCCTCGGAATAGGACCCGTCATGGGAAGAACTTAAACTTGTAGAGGAGGAGGGGCAGGAGGAAGAGAAGTCTGACCCTGACGAGGAGAAAGGACAGGAAGAAGATGGCTTTGACTCTGAGGAAGTTGAAGAGAAATGTGTCGAGGAAGGACATGAACTAACGAAAGATGATGGACACGTTGAGAAAGAGCTTGAACTTGATGTCGATGGACAGGAACTTCTTGTCGAAGAGGAAGAGGGACAACTATCATAGGTGTATGTACTGAATTCATTCAGACATGTTGAGGGACAGGAAGAAGATGGGCAGATATCATAAGAATATGTACTGGATTCATCGAGAGATGATGAGAGACAGGAGGATGAAAATGTTGACAACTTTTGAGCACACTGATGGCAAAACGGGTTAGTAGCGACACATGAAAATTCATCATGATTACAATCGTTCTGAGAAGACCGACTAAAAGTTCGATATAAATCCTTCCATTTCATGGAGTCGATCGAACTTGACATTTTAGAATACGCAAAAAAAAAATATTCCTGTCTAGACTTTTATCATGGACATTTTTCGAGGATAATAAATACTATTGACGAGACCTGACGACAGTTTGTTATGAGTCAGAAGTAAGAGCTGAAATTTTCGGCATTTGAAAATTACTTGACTGAACAGACCAGACATTATTTTCAAGAGTCAGGCGAACAAAGGGAGAAGCCCGTGTTACCTCATTGTTAAGACGAACGTTCCAGGAAGAGTCAAGTTTGATTTTGGATGTATCAACGATTTGTCCGGAAATGGAACTACAGTCGACATATTCGAGATTTGTATATGTATGAGAGGGAAGTTCAATGTTAATATTGTCTCCATACAAAATATCGATTCCAGAAATCGTTCCTTCAAGTAAACGCAAGGTAAGATTGGAACAGCGTGACGTCACAATATGGTTAATCTTTCCTGTAATTGTGACATCATTATGAAAGAGACCGTCGAGAATATAGGAGTAGGAGTGATTTTGAGGCGTTATACGAAGTTTCTCATGTTTACGTACACACATTTCCAGAGGTGTTTGACTTTGAAGGAGAGGAGATGTAAAGTGGTTTGATGGACTGGTTCCTTCAATTACCGTATCTGTATAGAATGGAAACCTCTGACGAGTGTTTGAAAGAGACCCATGAAGTGTAATAATCAGTGATTGAGACTTTTGAAGTGTACTCTTCAGATTTTGGATGATCTCCTCACTCGGATAAACGTTAGAGTATTTCAGTTGGAGTTTCATTTTAAACTCGGTATAAAGAAGACCTTTATACTGAGTCATAAAATTATATTTGGGTATTATGAATCATCGATATATTCATCTTCGGTGTAACGTTTAACTGTTTCTTCCTCATGGACTTCAAATCCGACTCCTCCCAGTTGTCTGGCCGTGACTAAATATTTAATTCCAGGTTGTTGAGAAAGCTCAATAAGTTTCTCCGTGTCATTCTCTCTCCGAATGAGAAAGACTCGTCGAAAAACATGTTTAGCCAGATTTCGTCGAGAATAGGGTAAGTAGACCTGATACATCTTACTCAGATGTCGATATTCAAGAACAAGAACGTTATCGTTCCAAAACGAAACGAGTGTTGGTCGAGAGCTCCAGTAACGAAGAAATCCTCTCAGAATATTGTAATATGAAGATAACCACGCATAAATTCCCTGTCTTACTGCTGACAACATTTCTTTTATGAACTTGGATTTCAAGTCAAGCGATTTCAATTTAATGTCATCTTTTTGGATAATTTATTCTCCAAAAAAATATCGAATTAGACAACCGGAATTTTAAGGTATTGTTGTTTAACTGGAGCCAAGAGAAGATTGGGAGTTGGAACATAGATATGTTTCTTGTCATGATACTCTTTTAAAGTGAGACTTCCCTCATTTTGTTTTAACAGTCGATAGTGGGGCGCCTCTCGAAGAGGACCGGCATCTGGATACATGACACTATACAAGTGTCTTAAAAGTTGCTCCGAGTCCATATAGAGAGCATTGCGATACCGATAGTTCAGAGAGAAGTTTCGTTTTAACTCAGCAAGAGCACATTCACAACTACACATACAACCATCAAGGTAATAAACAAAAATTTCTCTTCCATGTTCATCTCGATGGACATCGAGTCTGACTGGAATTCCAAGTGCAATATGATCAAACGACACTCGACACCAGTCACAGACACCACCCTTGAGAATTTCTCTTCCCTCTTTTGTAAAAAGATAATACCGCTGATGATTTGTCGTGGCAACCGTTTGAAAACTGTTCCCCTTTGTCCGAAACATGTAGATCTCATCTTCCGGATTGGAACTGATGGAGGGCGAGACAACTGGAGAAATTAGAGATATGTTAATCTTTTCCGTCGGCATTTGAACACGTGGAAAGCTACCATTGATATACTGATCCATAATTCGACTTGGATCGAGTCCCCTTAACAAAAATGTCGGATTGACCGTCAGAAGAGGGCTTGAATTTTGTAACATTTTTGAAATACAAAAAGATAATTCTCCGAAAAAAATTCAAAATGTCTCACGGCTCATCTCCGAGATCAGACAATGTTGGACACCTTACTCTTTATATCGGACCCATGTTTGCAGGAAAGAGTTCCCATCTTCTCCACGATTTAACTATGTATGCTGATATTGGTTATTCTGTCCTGTATATCAATCATTCTGACGACACTCGTGGAGATGTCTTCTCATCTCATAGTAGTTCGACGAGACAACTTTCCTCGAAGATTACCTGGAAAAAGGTGTCGTCTCTTGGAAGTGTCGATATCTCCAAGTATGATGTTATTGGGATCGATGAATCTCAATTCTTTGATGATCTCTACTCCTGTGTCTCATGGTGGGTGCATGAACAAAATAAGATTGTGATTTGTGCCGGTCTCGATGGTGATGCCTTTCTCCGTCCATTTGGTCATATTCTTGAACTCGTTCCTCTCTGCGACCGCATTATCAAACTGACCGCCAAATGTTACCAGTGTCTTAAAGAGTCACCCCGAAATCTTGTCGACGCCCCCTTTACCATGCGTCTCGGCTCTTCAAAAGAACAGAAAGTTATCGGGGGAGCTGACCTCTATATTCCGGTTTGTCGTCATCACTATCGAATGGCATTCTCCGGGATCTAATTCCGTTATAATATGTTCTTTCTTCGAAGAAAGAACATATTATAGATAAATGTTAGACGGAAACATCTTCCGAGATGGGAAGAATGACAAGTTTCGCTTGACGAGGTGGTCGAGACATCTCGGAAACGGGAGACGGAAGATTTTTATAGAGGAAAACAAGACGTGACAAATATCGGATTAAATTATATTGAGATAAAATGTCCCGTCCACGTTCTCCCAAGACATTCTTCACATTAAGTAAGGAGTCAAGACTTTGTCCCTCTCTTTCTTCATTTGTCAGAAGCTTTGCACTCGGGCAATAGGCGAAGAGACTTCGACACGTCTCATGTTTAAGAACCCGTAAATCATATGTTAACTTTTCTCCTTTATATGTCTCCGGAAGACGACAGGGAGTCTGTTTCGAATCCAGAAGATGAGGATTTCCAGCCACTCGAGGAAGATAATCGATAGAACGATAGGTCTTCATTAATGTGAAGGCGCGCTCAATTCCTAACTGTTTGATACTCTCGTTATAGTCACATCCTGCCATGATTGCAAGATCCACAAGTGTCGAAAATGGAATCTCCAGGCTTTGAAGAACGTCTCGAAGTGACACCGTCATCACTTGATGAACCTTTGACTCCGTCTCCGGAGAGATGACGGCCTCCGTAAACTCGGTAAGAAGAAGAGGACATCCATGAATTAGCGTGTCAGTATCCGCCGAAAACACAGCCGCCACTTTCCCCTCAATACAGAGAGAGGCACAAAGTTGTTCCGCCTCAGATTTCGCCCGCAAAATTGGAATTCCAATTCCATGAAGAAGAGACTGCAAAAGTTCCAGTTCAACTGGATCAAGATAAAAACACTGTCTCATTAAACTCCGAAGTCGATTAATGTGTTCAGGAGTTCGACTGAGAATATCCAGTGATCGAAGTTCCTCCTTCAACTTCGCTATCTCCAAAAAAAGAGACTGCTTCTTTTCCCGTCGCTGTCTCCGAGTATCCTCCTTTTCTTCCGGATACTCCCCATCAAAGACAAAAACCGGAGTAATTCCATATGTCAGCCAGAGACAAATCGAATCCATCACGGACGTTAACCACAGTTTAAGTGTCTGACTCCGATCTGGATCGGATACTGCCACATCTGTCACATCAACAACTCGTCGATGTGCAACTGACAGTGTCGTATAAATCCAATTGTTAGCATCAATCGCTATCCGCTTCCCCGAAAATTCAGTTAATGGACGAGGAACAAAGACAGACCGACACTTACTTCTCAATAGCTCATTTAATTTTCCAATTCCCATTTTCGTTCGAGAAGAAAAGTTTCTTTCCCCGAACTCGTCTTTTCTTCCTTTCTCCAAAGAATCTTCCAGTCGAAATCATTTTTAATCTTCTCTTGAAGAACAATCTCTCGTTCATCTTCTTCGCTCGATCTTTAAATTTCCCTCCCATCTCCAGGAAAGTCTCCTTAAAAAGAGATTCCTCTCTCTTGTAAATAGAAATGTTCCGCTCTCCTAAAAGTAATTCTCGATTTTCGTCTTCCTCATCCTCTTTCGTCCCTTGGTCATCTCCAGTTATTCCAGACTCCGTTTTCCCATCGGAACTTCCAACAAATGTAATTCACGTCGGAACGGACGGCTCAATTAAACAAACTCTTGTTAAACCAACAAACCGTGTCTTCAATCGGTTTTCGCCATCTTTTCATTCAAAAGTTGTTTCATCTTCAGCATCTTCTCATTTAAATATTCCTGAACCTGTCATGTCCAATTCTTCTTCGGTTGAATCTATCATTGATGAACTCCAACCTAAAACAACCGATCAACCCTCTCCGCCATTCCTCCGACGTGAGGACCTGGCCGAATCTGTCCGTCTTTCCGTCCAAACCTACCTTCAAGATCTCTTCACATCTCCCTGGCTCTCTAACACGGACTTTGGTCAACGTCTTCTTAAGGCTCTTCATCGGGAACCCTTTCCATCCCAAGAAAACATCCAACCTCCTCTCTCGGAAACTCATTCTTTTCCACAAACTATTCCTCCCCCAAAAGAGGATTTCAGAGAAGACATACAAATTCTTTCTCACGACGAGGACCTGAAATTTATCCCCTTCTTTAATAATGAACTTTACATTACCAATGATAGTAAAACCGAACTGAAAAACAATTCCCTCCGAATATTCGTTGAACTCGCAGGTATTCTTTCATCGGAACCGAAAATTTACCCCTTCGGCCGAGAAGATGCAAGTCGAATCCGTTCCATCCCACAACAATCTATCACTTTCACGATCACCAATGATAATCGAGAGAATATCGGGACAGCTCATGGTCATCTTTCTCTCGAAAATAACATCTACGTTATCACCTTCTCAGATTTTACGGTCAATGGCACTTCCGTCCCCTTTGAAACCTTCGAGTTACCCATATCAATGTCTTCCACCCTCCTTCTGTCTTAATTCTCGAATTGACGATAATCGACTTTGAATCTTAACCGATGAAATATCGAGACAACGATTAAGATTCAAAGTCGATTGTCTTAAAATATATTCAACTCCTTTTAAGAAAAACTCTGACTTCTATATTCACACTCTCCAAGTAGGAAGAAAAACACGAAAATAAATAAACATTAAAATTATGCGAGTTTCCTTGATTCATCTCATTATTATTACTTTTCTTCTTCTCGCCTACGTTATCTGGTCTGAGTATGGATCTCAAGATATGCTTCATAAAAACTGTCACAACTCCACTCCCCCTATGACCGAGTCAGACTCCCTTCTCGAAGGAGTCGATAAAACAATTGAAACCGTCCGAAAAAATCACACCCTCGTGAATTGGCGACTGGCCTTCTTTGTTGCTCTTATTACAGTCTTCCCCATTTCCTTCTTCCTCCTTCATCGCAGTCCCTCTGGATTTTCATATTTGGTAATTCTTCTTCTCATCTTTATCATCGTCTATTTTGCCTTTGTTTGGACTCAAGCTCAATGGTGGGGTAAGTGGGACTCCTTTCTGGAAGAAAAACTTTACTCTCTCCGAAAACGTTTTCTCTCTTCGGTCACAACACGTACAAAAGAATAACCGTTTCTCGATTCCTATTAACAGTCCCGAGTAAATACTCTCAACTTCTGTAAAGACTCCTCTTCCTTTCAGATTAACGATTTATCAAGTCTTCTGTGAAAAAAGAAAATCGTTCCAAAAATCTTCTATCTTAATTCGACTGGAACTTCATTTCCTTTTTTCTTCTAATCTAAACTTAATAATATTGGAGACACATGATATGTGTCTCACGAGTTTAATCAGATCTGGAATTTTCAACGGATGAAAATATCAGGAACATTGGGTTTATGGTAAATTCTTGTGCGGAAGGAGCTCTTCATCGATGTGTGTTCGCTCGAACATCGAAATAGGGAAATCGAGAGAAGAATTCGGGTTAGAATTTGACTTTTTTTTCAAGTCGAATTTTGGGAATAATTAGTAAGAGTTTCATATCGGAAAGAAAGATGTTTTCAAAGAGGAAGACATATTCGATGGAACAGATACGAAAGGCTTTGACGTTAATCGCGTCAATACCGCCCTATTATACGATTAATGTTAACAATATGACGTTGATGCCACATCGGACGATTTCAAGTGCGGCACGACGTTTGTTAATGAGAGAGAATCGACATAAGACCCTCGATCGAATTGAGGAAATCATTGATATGACATTAACACTTCTTAAGAAAGAGTTCGATCTTATGATTCTTCTAAAAAATACGAAGACGGGTCTCCAAAATCTCAAAGAAACGACCTATGCATCTGATAAAGAGATCTGTTACCGAATCGATGGATGTCTCAAGCGCATTGAAAATGCCTGTACTCGAGTGGAGAATCAGATCGTCACGTCAATTGAACAGATACCGCGATGTTTGGAACTTCTTCAAACACGAGTCAACGTTCATGAGTATGATGATATGATACTGGCGCGTCAGACTCCGATTATACAAAGTCCTCAGGTTCAGACACCGGATAAAACTCCTCTTGAGGCCTCCCGAGAGAGTTCTGCTCCGCCAACCCCACCTTCAACTCCTCGATATCGGTCTCCCGAGAAAGAGGAGACATTTTCAGAAAATCAGAAGACCGGTGACCGATTGAAAAGTAAGACAGAGAAAACTGGCTCTCCCTCGACGAGTTCATCGCAGAACTATAACATTCCATCCTACTATTTAGTGGCTCCATATAATTATTACTTAGTTCGCCACTTTTCGTCTCGATTCTCCATGGCATTTGCGAAATTTAATATTCTTAACAACTTTCCCTCATCCTCCGAAGATGAGAATGAAGATGAGAATGAGAATGAAAGTGAGACAAAGTCCGATGACTGCTTCGATCTTGAAATCGATTAAATGTTTTCTTTTTCAACGTGTTGGGAAAACGTCACTAATAAAATGAGAGGACAGTCTCTATCATAAGAGGAAACCTTTACTATGTCTTGAGAGACATAGTAAAGATTCGGAACGTCAATCGATGTTGGACTTATGTCAGAGGTTCCAGAGGTTCGGGATTCCCTTGTTTCATCTGTTCTGTCTTAATACTTTCGGCAACTTGGTCAACCTCTTTTGCCTTTTCCTGTTCTTGTTCGAATGCACGAAGATCTCGAACGAGCCGGTAAAGCGAAGCTCCATTCTCTCTCGACAGGTAGGTATATATCTGACGATGTGTGAGATCTGAAACTGTAAGCTTTTGTCCACTTCGAGAAATGTTCTTTCCACGATTGTTCTTGTCCCGGGCAACCTTTCTTGACGCTTCAATTAGATTTCGGGCCCGTTCCGGAATCGGGAGAGAATCAATGTCATTTTGTTCCTCAAGAGAAACTAGCCACTTGTAAACATCGTCCCAATCCTTCATAATCTGAGCGTATTCATTCACAACATCATACTGTCGATGAAGGGGTATCGCCATCAAAAATCCTAACCAAATATTATAGTATCGATCGGATTGTGTTTCAAGAGAAACTCGAACATTCTGTTGAGGCCAGACGATAAACGGACCCTTTGTTTGTATTGACTTCACAACCTCTTCATAGGGATACGGAGTCATCAGGGGATATCGACTAACAAAGTCTTGATAGCCCTCTCGAGTTTCCGTTCGAGCGTATGAACCGTCTAAGAGCTGGAACTGACGACATCTTAAATTCGGCTCATTATTTCTCATTCCACATCTCCACTCATACGCCTTCGACTGGACTTTGAGAAGACTTGATATGTTACCCTCATCATCAAAACAGTAGATAATGACAAACTCTCCCGTTCCCAGACGAGGATCAAGAGTCGAATCATCAAACTCTTTATAAAATCCAAACCTCAAGTGATAATTCGCCATCTCAAGAGATATGGGTGACGGCGAATAGAGAACCGGCTCCATAATCCTCTCCGGAAGCTCTTTCACGGTCGACGGTACTCGAACGTCTGGATCAATCCAACCTGCGTTCGGTCGAGGATCCAGATCAAACTCTTCTTGTGTAACTCCCAACGGAAGTTCTCCATTTGGCCCCGTTTGTTTATATGGACACTCCTTCGGATCCAGAGACCAGAGTTTCTTGTATCCAAGATACACCATATATCCCGGTCCAATCATCTGTTTTGACACGATAAGAACATCTGGATGAACCATCAAGAAAATGTGACAATAAGGACTGTAACGAGACTGCGGGTTAAAAAGCATTTCATCAGTTGGCCCCTTCAACTCCTTATACATCTCAAGAAATGTTTTTGAAGAACCCCAACGTGATCGAGAAATATCCAGACGTCGATGTGTCGTCCGATACACAATACCATTATGTTTAAAGATTCGAATTATGGTCCCCTCAAACCCATACTTTATCTGAATCTTATTCGGATCCAGCTTGTATTCAGCTCGATTCAGGTCTGTCAGATGAATGCATCCATCATAGGACACCTTCAGACTTGACGCATTAACCGTCGGAGTGTAACCATACGATTGACACACAATCGCCCGTGCCGAAAGATCAATGACAATTCCTCGTAACCAGCCGTATTTTGCCAGATTGGCCTCGGAACTGTAATGAATCAGATACAGATTCCGATCGGGATCCGATGATACAATGTCCCATGCCTCCGTATTGGAAATATTAAGAATGTTTGCAATCTCCTGTTTAATATCACTTGACATGAATTCTCTTTTCTCTTTTCTCTTTTCGCTATTCGATAAGAATATTTCCTGAATTCTTTTTCAGTTTAATCGAAAATCAATTTTATATCGTCAAAAGAATTCTTGAATAACGGAATAAAAATTCCCGAAGGGAAAATAGTTTCCCTTCCAATTAAAACAAAGATTGTCCTCGGATTGGACTTCGTTTGGATATGACGTTAAGGCGACACGTCATATCCAAACACGAATCCACTCTTAACAATAAAAACGTAAAGACCTTGCTGATGTGTAGAAATCGACTTTCCCAATACTCTTAGCTCCAGTCCTGTCTCTGTCGCGAAAAGTGTTGCCTATTTTGCAGCCGGTTGGCATGTTGACATCCCAATAGGATCCCTCTTCTTCGCAGTCAACTGGAGAAATTATCTGAAAGAGCCGTGCCAACATCTTGACAGAAACAATCAACTCCCCCCAACCCGTTGTCTCTCCCCCAACACGGTCCCGTTTATTTTATTGCATCTTTTAATACTCAACCTTCGACCGTCTATGCCCTTTAAATTCCAGATGGAACAACCGTCTGAAAAAAAGACATTTCCAATATTCCCTTTAAGATGGTACTTGGATGCCCACCCTTGTTGATGATATTCTTATCGTTTTCTGTCAAGGACAGAGAATGAGTTCCTGTCTCCATCTTATTCGACCCGAAAGCTGTTCTTGTTCTCAATGTCTTAACTAGAGAGATACGATGAAGATTTGAAACAGCTCCCGAACCCTTTGCACCAGAAAGTGGAATCTAAAGGAGAATTTCCTTTGATCCTCAGTACAAACTTCTCTTCATCGTAACGGAACAGAATTATCAAGCAACACCTCCCTACTCACCTTTTACCAACTCAATCCTCGCCCTGAAATATGATACGACAAATCCCAACGGGTCCTTGATCTGGCATCGACAGTTTTCATTTGGAGACATTTTAATATTCCAAGTACAGGAAGTGTGACAAACTTTGACGTTTTGGCCACTCCTATTGTAGCCAATGTTAAAAGAGGTGCTCGATACAGAAATTTTCAAAGATTCAATTACTCTAGGTAGCGGATAAGTGTGGTATCGCCTAGAGTTTGGATAGAGAAACGGGGGAAATTCGATGGAGCACGGTCTTAATGAGAATGAATATGGTCAACTCAATTAAGACATTTAATGGACATCATGCCTTCATGCCTATGCAAAAGAAATTTTCTATGTAACAGGAATGAAACCTCTCAATGACAACCAGCCAAGCGACCCATTTCTTCTTGGCACCAAGGACAGTGAAACGTATCTCTTTGCCCTTGATGCAGCAAGTGGGAAGGTGATCTGGAAATCTGAAAAAAAATTCCAAGGAACTGTTGTAGGTCTCGCCATAGCCAATGGAATCTTATATTTGTCAAAGTCAATTGAACGAATTAGCGCGTTTAATGCCAAAAATGGGGACTACCTCTTCCTGACCCAATTATCGGAACGAATGCTCAGGAAAATATTATTGCAACTTTGACAGTTGTCGAGGGAACTCTTTTCTTCGCGACAGGATTGGAGCTCCTTCTTTTTCCTAGAAAAGACGACACTATCTTCTATCTTCTTTGAAGGAAGATAAGATAGAAGACACATTCGAAGACACGTTAGAAGATAGCATTTTCATTACCGAAGGCGATTGCTTCAGGAGTGCCTGGAACAAGAGGAGCGGCCGAAATTGTACCCAGAGGAAGAGGATTCGTAAGACCAGCGGGGAAGTTCGGATTAACTTGAGCTGTGGGAAGACGAAGAGCTACGGAACCTTCAACCAGACTTTCACCCGTCTGTTCCACAGCATTTCCGGCAATCGTCAGGTGGCGTTGTTGAAGTGTGCGACAGATGGCATTAATATCACCATAGGTAACGAAGGCGACGTGATAGACACGGTGTTGGCCGAGATTTGGATCATACTCTCCCCGGATATTGTCAATATAAATGGCTGCAAATTTCGAAGGATCATTATCGCGAAGACCGAGGAAGGCAGCATAGCCAGATCGAGGATCAACGGAACGACTGGAAAGAATACGGACGGCACATCGGAAGTCTTCATATTTACGATTCTTATGACGAAATGTCGAACAGAGAGAGCAAATAAGACGATTTAAAATTGCATGAATCGCACTTTTAGGAAGATGATCTCTACTTTTGTACGGTTGACAAGACATACTTTTTTGTTAGACTCAGATTTTAGTTCAGAAATTTCTTTCTAGAAAGTTTCTTTAATAATTCGATGCTAAATATAATTCTGTTAACGAGCTCTGAAGCGGGTCGACTGGTAATTGGCCTTGTGAAATTCCTGAAACATTGATATTTCCGGAATAATATGGCATTTGATAGGTCGGATTAACCATGTCATCCAAAATGGTCAATCGTTGTTGAGTCCCTGAACTTGTTCCTCTTGGTATTTGTCGCGACATATTGGGAGAAACCGCCTCTGCAATATCTTGATGGATCATGGAAGTCCGAACAGCTTTGGGTAGAGAATTACTCATATTTCGAGTCAGAGAATTTGAATCTCGTCGCGATCCTTTCTCTTTCCCCGGTTCTCGTGTCTCACCCCGTTGTTGAAATGAGTGAGTATCCTTCTTATTTATACTTGCCGTTTCAGAAGGAGCTCGAGACTGAGAACGTGAAATCGGAACTCCATAAAGAACTTTACACGATCGTGTCGAGGATGAAATTTCTAAGGTTAGAGCCCACGCATGATATCCGTCACGATCATAGTATTTTTCCGAAATGACGAGTTGGAGTTTGCCACCCGGAAAATAAAGATTATCTGGATTTGGACTCCTCTTTGGAACTAAAGAATAGCGACTATAATCACGAAGTCGAGATATAATCGCATTTGTTGCGTCAGACACAGTTCGACGCTTATTCACAACTTCATTAAAGATTAAGACAATCGAACTGACAAGAACATGAAGTTCCCAATCATTGACGCCATTCATCTCTTTATCGAGTTTCTGTCCCATCTTGAAAAGATCTTCCTTTTTAATTTTTAAGACGCCTTTTTTTGCTTTATCTTGTCTTCAAAATCGAAATATTAAGACCCAGTGCCAAAATTGATTTCAAGAAATACCTCTTTGTCTTCTTGGAGATAAATGAGTGCCTCCTCTCTTCTTCCAACATCCCAGCGCCGTCAGGCAATTAACACTTATAAAGCCCTCGCCAAATTAAAACCTCCTCCAGATCAGGAATACTCCGTTCTCGCATACTTTCTTGCCGAAAAACCGGAAAATGTGTATGGATTCTATATTCCACTTGGAAACTATCCAACCAAGGAACAAGCCATTAACCGAGTTAAACACATCATTGAAATCACGGGACACAAGTCCATCTTTGTTATGAAAACCTGTACTTGGCAAGCTCTCGACGATCAAGTCCGACATGACCGTACCGAATACATTCCTGTTGATATGAATGGAAAACTTCTTCAACAATACCAAAAAGATATCGCCGCTGAAAATGAACGACTTGAAGAACGAAAACGGATCGAGGAAGAACTTATTTCCGAGAGAGAAAACGAACAAGATCCCACCACCATTGATTCCTATATTCATAATTGGTATGTTGCAATTAAAAATCGGGCCACTTACTCCTATTACAGTTCCGAGGCTCTGAAAGCGAAAGAAAACTATGAAAAACGCGTTTCAGCCATTCGAGATCAGTATGCACGTCAACCCGACTTCGATGAAAAGTGGCTTCCTCTTCTGAAAGAACGTCTCACTCGTCGTAATGAGGGACATATTTATGAAATGATCGTCAAAGCAGTCCATGAAATTCATGATGAAGTTCTTCCTCCATTTGAACATCCAGAGTCATCAGAACCTCTTCCAGTTGATTCATCTTCAGCTCCCAATACCTCTCTTCCTTCAGAGGAACAAGTTTCATCAAGCAATCCTTCGGGTAACACTTCTTCCGATCCTCCAACGAAAGATCTCCCCGTTGCCGAAACAACAAATCCTCCTCTCACAAAAAGTCAGCGAAAGAAGTTGCGTCGGAAAAAACGTGTCACCATTAATCCAGTTCCCCACGTCGCCGAAAATTCAGCTCAGTAAATATTAGATAGAAGAAGTCTATCTAATATTTTTATTCTTGAAGACGACCTTGGTTTGCAAGTTGATCTGCCCTCTCATTATACGAATCACCAGCGTGTCCCGGAACATACTCAAAGTCAATCTTCCAGTTTGATGAGGCTTCGGTCAAGTGTTGATGAATTATCTCAATCTCTTCTCGATTAAGAACGGGCTCTCCTCGACTCGTCTTCCAGCCATTCTTTATCCATCTGTCAATCCACGTCGTCAAACATCCTATCGCATACCGAGAATCCGTCCGAATTCGAATTGTCCCAGTCAACGTTGGCAGTTGATGTCGAAGTTCCAAGCCCTTTCGAATGGCATAGAGCTCCGCCTTCTGATTGGTACAGGGAGTTATTTGAACTCGACCCTTCTCCTCTCGAATCACATCCTTTCTTACAACAACAATGCCATATCCTCCAATTCCATTGGCACAGGATCCATCCGTGTAGATAGTATAGTCGTAAGTTTTTCCCTCCTCCTCTTTCTCTTCCTCTTCCTCCTCTTGAGGAGGAGGAGGAGGAGGAGGAAAATTCTTTTCTTTTCGGAAAACCGATGTCCAGTCTGTCTGAGTCTTCCTTCGCCTGAACAAGGAAGTGTTTTTATTTCTCTTCTCGGAGATATCCTTCTTCGTCGTCTTTTCATCAGAATAAAGTTGTTGTCCTTTCATAACACCGTATACTTTCTTCTGCTTGAAAGAAACAGACGAAAAATAATATTTCCTCCTCGAAATTCCAGAGAAATCTCGACGTTAGAGAATCATGCCAAATGGAATTTCCTCCTTCGGACGTTTCAATGTATCATGAGTGATAAGTTCGGAAAGGGCCGAATTTAACATGGGAAAAGTAATTTGTGAGGCAACAAAGTTTGGGTCGGACTCAAGTGTTGAAAAGTTTCGAAAAATGTAATCAGAGTAGGCAAGTTTACAGTAGAAAGCGAGTTTCCCCGTATCACCTCCAAAGTTGGGAAAGAAATTCCGATTTCGCAGAAAAAAGTCAACCAGATTAATCGTTGGATCAAGAGTCCACCCATGTTGTGACAACTGCGACAGAAAAATTTGGGCAAGACCTGACGGAGAATAACCTTCGATCTCAAGAACCCAGGCACACCGACGCTTGAGTCCCGGTTGATATTTAAAGATAGTCTCCTGCATGAGATCCTTGTATCCGGCAAAGATGATAATAGCCTCCGGATGCTCACTCATGAACTTATTAAGAGTTGTCACAGCTTCAAGACCAAAGGTGTCACGTTCTCCTGTGACGAGAGAGTAGGCCTCATCAATAAAGGTGACTTTCCCCTCTTTCAGATTTTTCAGAAGTAGATTATACGTCTTTATAGCAGTATGACCAAGATATTCTGCAACAAGATCTTGTCGACTGACAATGACAATGGGTATATCTTCTTTCTCGTGGTCCTTTTCTTTTTCTCTTTCTCCACTCTCATCATGGCAAATCTTCTTACTGAAAACATCATCGACTTCACTTCCTTCAAGTGACGTATCTCTTGAAATCTTTCCAGCCGTAAATTTCAGTTCTCGAATTATCTTCTCAATGTCATCCCACTCCTTATTTATTAATCGGTACTTCTCGGTCTCTTTTGTATTCCGAAATATTGTCGGAACATCAGGTCGTACCCGGCAAATCTGTTTCTCCAGTTGAGATAGCAGATCGTGTTGATAAAGTAACATTTCCTTAATTTTCTGACATTGCATCTGATATGCAGAAATCATCTTCCGAAGTGTCACAATACGACTGAGATAAGCATCTTCCTTCGTCTTCCAGGAACTGCTATCCTCACTCTCTGAAGAAGATGAGATAATCGACATCGGCTTAACAATCCCAAGAGATGTCCAAATCTTGGCCAAAATGACACCAAGTTTAGTTTTTCCAGTCCCAGGCGGTCCATAAATGACAACACTCATCAGATGATCTTCAAATGTTGATGCAGGATTTCTCATCGCATTCTGAACAATGAGAAACTGAAGCTGTTGAAGAATCGACTTTTTAGCTTCCTCCATCTCAATAAGATTATTAAGATCCGTAAGTGCAGATAAAAGTAACTTGGGATATTTAATCGATGAAATTAAGGAATCTCCATTATCAATAAGAATCTTAAGTTGAGAAATAAAAACTTCTAAGGTAAGAGTTGACATCTTTTACTTATCTTCTTATTTCACTTCCTAATTTCTCTTCCTTCTTATTCCCGTTTGACGAATAACTTAAAATCTTTAAAAGAAGAAATTGAATTTTTTTTGAAGTCTTCTTCTGTTTGTCTCTTATAAGATTCCAATCTCCTTTCGACGATACATATGGAAAATTTGGAAGATGCCACAATTCTTATGAAATTAATCTTCGATGCAATTTCAACTGATAATTCTCTTGACATCTCCATCTGGCTTAAACGAATTCCCCTTGAAAAACTTGACATTGACACTTCTGATACAATTCTTAACCAGTTCCTCACTGCTTGTGCCTCAGCCAATCGCCATCTCATCGCTCGAATCATCTTTAATGAGTTCGTCGAAAACAATGCCAGTGAAGAAGTCTTACCTCTCATTACATATATCTTTACCAAATACCGATTCTCTGAAAATCTCCTCGCTTTCATGGCTCGTGTCTATCCTGAAATCACCTTCGTCGAACATGTCACAAATCTAATCTCCTTTGATCAAGGACCCATCGTCCCTATCGCCATGAAACGCCTTCTCCAAATCTATGGTGAACAATCCTTTGACACCTATCAAGAACTTCTCGAAGTCGCTCGTGAAGAGCAAAATGATGATATGATCGACTTTTTAGAGTCAAAACTCGATGAAACGGCTCCCTTTGCCGAGCGTCCTCCTTGGGTGAAAAACTTTGTCGTCTGGGATCTCACGGGATCTTTAACCTACTCTGACATCCCCACTGGTTATCTTCTCGCCCGCCCTCGTAATCGCCCAGAGGCCCCCAAATCCGACGACCTTCCCTATGAAGATGAAATCATTGTTCCCACCTCAGATCCTATTCATATTCAGCTCCCTTCCAATGAGAAAGCAACAGAACTTCTTACAGAGGGTCTTCGAGAACTCGGCTTTCCTCCTGAAGATATCGAAATCGCTCAAGACACAATCCGCTCTCAACTCAATATTTCAACTGTGGAAGAAAAATATCTCCTTCTTGAAGGTTTTATCAAGGAAAACATCAAGTTAGATCGTCTAACAAGTGATATTGCCCGCTTCCGTATCTTCGGCCCTGCCAATCCCATCTTTGATGTCCCTCTTCCGGAAAAAGAGGAAGACATCGAAGATCCCACTCAACCCTCTCATGAGTGGGAATCTCGCATGTTCACAAGTACGGAATTCGACCGTTATGATCCCGATCTTGAAATCGTCGATGATGACGTCGACTGGTTTACCGGAAACTGTGACGTCTGTCATTTTAAAATTGCAAATCGTTACTGGGCCATCCGTGCTCCTCGACCCCACGGCGGCTGGGAAGGTGTCTACTGCTCCAAAAATTGTATCCTGTCAGACTACTCCATAAATGTCCCTGATATTGCTCGTGACGCCCTTGTCGATCGCATTCTCGATCAATTGGAAAATTTCGGTATTCAGGATCGACTCATCCGCACCTAAAAAAAATCTTATCTGTCTTAATAACAGATAAGATTAATACTCAATATCAGTCTCACCTTCTATCTCAGAAATGTTGGAATCCTCTCCATCCGTCTCCTCTTCCAAATCTCCCTCCGTCTCACTTCGAACATCTTCTGCCTGTTCCTCCCCCTCCGTCTCCTCTACCATTGGAGGCGGTTCCTGCCAAAGAACTGGCGGAGGCGGCGGAAGAACACTTCCACTCTCAAGAATTCGCCGCCAATTTGGCGCCGAAAGAATATGAACACACCGACTTCGAGAATAATCATACTCCAATCTTTCCAGTTCCTTTGATAAAATCTCGATAAGCCCTTTAACAATCCCATAATCACTCTTCATTCTATTTTTAAGCTCGCTAAGTCGCTCAATCTCCCTCCGATTCCACTTTCGATAGACCTCCATTAACTCCGCTGTCAGCTCCCTATTGTTTATCGGTGGCATATCATTCCGATCAATAAATAACGTCGGTGGAACCTTCACCCCCCTCTGTCTCCAGTCTCTCTCAATTCCCAAATAGCATTTCGTCTCCTTGTCATACTTAATGTTAGAAAACCCCTCCATCCACTTCCGAAACTGACTCTTCTTTACCTCTACGTTTATTCTTCTCTCTTGAAGATACTTTCGAAAGTGACGTCGCAAGTGTCGGGCTCGTATCCTCGACCCCTCATTCTCATAATAAAACCTGTCTAAAAACTCCCGCAATATCGAAACAATATCCGTCATTCTCTTTTCCTCAATTATTCAAAGAACAGAAAATTTAAACTCATCGAATTTTCATTTTAATCTTCCTTTTTTTCTGAATCATCTCTTTTCTCTCTCAGGTTAAGTTCACCCTCTTTCTGTTGACGCGCCTTGACATTCTCCGGAAGATAGTACATAATATACTCCTTAATAAGATGTTCTGGAACATTATACGGCACGGTAATTAAATAAACCCCATTCCTATCACAGGCCTCCACTTTAAACATGTCCCTCCTTATCCCCTGAATAAACTCTTCAAAGCTTTGTCCAGTCCAGTTCGGATACTGATAATGTGTTATCCCTGAATATTCCACCGCTATCTTAAGATCCTCATTATAACAATCAAGCTCAAGATTCCTCCCTGTCTCCGGATTCTTTAAAAAATCCGGCCTCACCTTCCCAAATGGTACCCCATAAATCTCCTCCATCGCCCGACAACATATCTCCTCTCCCCTCGAACTGTACTGTCTCTTCTTCTGATATTGTGCCAAATGTCTCCTCTTCACCTCCTCTAACTTCTCTCTCTCCTCTTTATCGTAAACCTTCGGTCTCTCTTCTTTATCGTAAACCTTCGGTCTCTCTTCTTTATCGGAAACCTTCAGTCTCTCCTCTTTATCGTAAACCTTCGGTTTCTCTTCTTTATCGGAAACCTTCAGTCTCTCCTCTTTATCGGAAACTTTCGGTCTTTCCTCTTTATCGTAAACCTTCGGTCTCTCCTCTTTATCGGAAACTTTCGGTCTTTCCTCTTTATCGTAAACCTTCGGTCTCTCCTCTTTATCGTAAACCTTCGGTCTCTCCTCTTTATCGTAAACCTTCAGTCTCTCCTCTTTATCGTAAACCTTCAGTCTCTCCTCTTTATCGTAAACCTTCAGTCTCTCCTCTTTATCGGAAACCTTCGATCTCTCCTCTTTATCGTAAACCTTCAGTCTCTCCTCTTTATCGGAAACCTTCGATCTCTCCTCTTTATCGGAAACCTTCGGTCTCTCCTTCAATCTCGTCTCTTTCTCCTTCTTCGCCTCCGGTATCTTTCTCCTCTCGAGAGTCTTCCTCCTCTCGCGAGACATCTTATCTTTCCCAGAATTCAAATCTCCCTCTCTTCCTCCCCAAACCCATCCCAAAAAAAGTAACACTCCCAACAAGAAAATTAAGGCCAGTTTCCATTCCATTATACGTCTTTAGTAATTTTCAGAGAAGTATTTTTAAGGAAGAGAATATAGGATATTCTAAAAGAATGTCGACTCCTCTCTCAACCTTTCTTTCAGATAAACCTGGCGCATTGATGATCTATCCACCCTCTCTCGATATCTCCTTCGTCCTCTCCGACTTCCACCAAAACCAACGACTTTCTCTTAAAGACAAAAAACCTCTCTTTATGGTCTCCCCTCATGTTAACCTTCCATCTCTCCTTCCCCGTGTCTCCTATGAAAGTCTGTCCACTACACTCCTCGATAAAACTATCCTCTTCGTTGATGATATCTCTCTTTTTCTTCTGACGGCCTTCTCTCTCCCCCCTAAAACGTTCCCCACCTCTCTTTCCTCCACCATCCTCTTCTTTGTCACTCTCGGAATCTCCGAAGAACAACTGTCCCAACTTTCAACAATTCTTCCAGGATTACCTCACATTTATCTCTCCTATCTCCCAAATCGTATCGAACTTGGTTACGCCCTCATTTTAACTCACATGACTCCCAAACAAAGTCAAACCTTCGATCTTGAAAGAGAGAATGAACTCTATTTCTCCAATTCCTCTCTTCCATATCAATACGCCGCCAATACCTATCTTAGAAGCATGAAAATCGGTAACTATCTCTATCCCTTCCCATCGACCTCTGTCGATACCAGTTTCCCTCCAGATGATATTAAAAACAACGGAGGATGGGTTACTCCTGACAGTCCCCTCAGTCCTAAAATCGCCCGACTCTTACAACTGATTAAAGAAACACCCGGCCGTCACATCATCTATTCACGATATAATGAACGTTATGGAGTCCAACTCCTCAGTGCCTTCCTCACCTTGCATGATATCCCCCATATCCTCTTTCTTAATGACGATATAACCATGTTACATCGCTTTAACCAGGAAAACTTTAAAGTCCTTCTTCTAAATGATGCTCCTCCTCTCCCCATTTGGAATGTTTCCTCCGTCCATTTCCTCGAAGGTTATACTCTCGACACCTTTAACTCTCTTCTCTCGAAAATCTTCCGCGACAACAACTACCCACGCGGAAAACACCTCATCGTCATCTATAGTCACATCTCTTCCAAGGCCGATGGAACTAATGCCGCTGATATCTCCTATTACCTCCCCTTTGCCAAAAAAATCGAAACTCTCTTCCAAACATATACAACACTTGTAGTCAACAGTCGCTTCCTCACTTCAAACAACCACCTCTAAAAAAAGGATTAACATCTTTTCTCCCCAAACTCCTCTCCAAAGAAAGAATTTCTTTCCTCTTCTCTTTTCCACGAATAAAGTAAAATAAACGAAATTTTTCTTTCTCTTCTTCCAAAAAATGGCAGATTGTGTCTCTGTTTGGACTATCGCCTGGGGTATCTTCCTGGGATTCCTCTTTTTCTCGCTATTCCTCTTTCTTCTCATGGTTATTATGGGAATCGTCTTTGGTCCCAAAGCCGTCTCCGTTGTCAAAACCGCAGCTGATGGTATAGGACCCTTTCATGTCTCTTTCCCTCGTTATACTTCCAGATTCTAATACACTCTTTCCAAAATCCTATCATTGCTCTTTCGTCTTACCCGAAAAAGCAATGATCTTTTTCTCTGACTCTCGATATTAAACATTGACCTCCTCTGCTAAAATATCAACTGGAATCTCCTCCGGCACAATGTAAACCTCTTCATCGTCATCCTCTCCTGATACAATTACCCGTAAATACTTGACGATATCGTCAAGTCTCTTCATTCCCTCCGGTGTCGGATTCTTCGCCAGAGATATAACCAGATCGATGTCCGACGGAAGCAGGTAAACCAAGCTTCTCCAAGGCGACTCCTCATCGAATAAGAGTTCCGGAAATGACTCCGGTAGCGGCAGCGGATAAAACTTTATCTTCTCCTTAAAGTAGGACGGATTATCAATAACTTGAACAGCTAGAAGACGTCCCCGACGAACCGGCTCTCCTCGAAAGATGGCATATCCCGTTTCCGTCGGAACAACAAGAAATCCCCATGTTAGTCCCACATTTCCTCCTCCGCTCCCATTCAAACTATAGTTCGTCGCCACAACCAAAAACGCATTCGGCTCTTTATTTGGATCCTCAAGTCGTCGATAGAACTCTAACCAAGTCATCCCCGCCGGCTTATATGCCTCCTGTCTCGGATAATATCTTTGAACTCTCAGGCGCCAGAAATAGTCGTCTTGACATACCCTCGCCCATTTCCGACTCGTCCGACAAAGTCTCGACAAATCTCGATTTGGCAATTTAACCCCAATCTCTTTTAATACATCCATTGGAAGTTCCATTCTGCCTTTCTCTTCTTCTTCAAATCCCCTTGAGGAAAGACCATCAAACTCCTCCTCCGACAACGGAGACAGCGGCCTCAACGTTACTTGACGAGAAAGTCTTCTTGGAGCCCGGTCAGGAGAAACACCCCTCCTTCGAAAAGACTCCCCAGAATACAGAGATTCTCTCCGAGTCAAACAACTTCCTCCCGGATGTGGAAGTCTCGATAGATCCCGTCTCAAATCTCGAAACTCTCTCCTTTTTTCCATTTTTGTAGAAGCAATTAAAAAAATTTCCACTTTCGAAAAAATTGTAATTTAGTGATAACGAAGATACAACTGAAAAGCCTTCCATATCTCCTTCGACTTTTTCGAATCTCGCGCGTAAATTCTCAAAATTCTCTCCGAAAATCTCGTCGGTGCCAAAAGACTGACCGACTCCCTCTCTAAGGAAAACTTCGAATCCCCATCTCCAGAATAAAAGGAGACCTGATCAACTGGATTTCTATCTCCCATCCCATAATTAAGTTCCACCGTTGTCACAATCACATCTTCCGGTTTCAGTTGATCAGAATATGTCACAAGTTGTTCTGCCGTAAGAGAATGACTCTTGTCAAGAACCATCTCAACAACACACTTATACAGCTGCCGCCGAAAAATCCGTCTTAAAATTTCTTGAGCCTTCTTCAGACGGTCGTCAGGAGTCGTCTCAATTCTCCAGAGAAGAGAGTCACTCAAGAACAAAAACTCTTCCGGCGAAGAAATCCTCTCCCGAATTCGAAAAACCGAGTCAGCCTCCGTTAAAACATCATCTATCATACATTCAATCGCCTTGGAAACTCGATGTGTGTAAACAATCTTATGATTCGTATATCTCGTGTGAAAAAGTTCATAGATGTTATATGCCTCTTTATAATCAAAACAAATCTCATTGTCAATGACTCGACTCTTGTTAATCAATCGAGTAAAGTCAGAAACACATTTTAACCCCAAATGATAACAATCTCGACTCAAGTAGTCAAACTTATCCACATCAATACTCGTTCGAGAATTCGCCACAATTTCAGAAAGAAACCCCTTTTCACCTTCTCTCTGCCCAAGAATGAGTTGGAAGACAAACCGAATATCCTCTCGAGAATACTCAAGTGCATTATCATCAATCAGATACTCTAACATCTTAATACTCATCTCCTCATGTCTCCACTTAACTCCCCGTGAAGAAAGCCACTCCTCAAACACATGTGAAAAGGGCCCGTGACCCAAATCATGTGTCAATCCAGCAACTGAAACCAGTCTCCTTTCCCTCTCCGTAATGTCCAGATCCGGTGAATTCTTCTTTAACGTAGTGATCCACATATTCGCCAAGTGAGACACCCCAAGACTGTGCTCAAAGCGATTGTGAGACGCTCCCGGAAACACGAAATAACTGGTTCCCAGTTGTTTTATGTCTCGAAGTCTCTGAAATTGTGGCGTATCCACAATCTCCATTCCATAGTGCGGCAAAAAAATATAACCGTAAATAGGATCTCTAATTGTCTTACTCCGGTCCTCGTTCATTTTAAAACATCCTCAATACACTCGTTTTTTTTATCAAATAAGTGTATATGTTCCATTCATTGATGGAAGACTCCAAAAACCCGTCGAACTCCTCCTCGGAAGCTCCGGATAAAACGTAACAAACCCAGTCCCACTCACCTGATCAACTCCCTCCTGTAAAATGTCTATCGTCATTGATTTGAGTGCCGTGGTAAGCTCCTGTCCTGTCGGATTTCTACCCATTCTCTTCCTAAACCTATCCCATAGAAGACACGCAACCCCACTTACACAAGGTGTCGCCATCGACGTACCAGTAAAATATGAATATCCCCCCGGTACTGTTGATAAAACTCTCCATCCATCCGCTGCTACATCAACCTCCCTATTACTGTTAGAAAACCACGGTGTCGATGGCAGATCTATCTTACTCGAATTCCGGTCAAAGTTTACCGCTCCAACTGACACCACCTCTGGATAATACGCCGGAAAACTAACCCGATTCGGTCCATCATTCCCACTCGCTACCACAACTAAAACGTTACTCTGTACAGCTTTCTTAATCGCCTCGTGCATCGGTATATAGTCATATGCACCCCCTAGACTCATATTTATAATTGAACATCCATCCGATATCGCATCCAAAATCGCCTGTGTCACTGCAACAAAACTTCCAGACCCTTTCACATCCAACACTCGATAATCAATTATCGTCGCAAGAGGCGCCACTCCCTTAATTTTCCCATTCGCACAAATAGTCCCCGCCACATGTGTCCCATGTGGATTAAACTTTGATGGTGAAACCCCATCTTTAACATAATCTCTCCTTAACAGCACCTTCCCCGCTAAATCCGGATGTGAATTATCCACTCCTGTATCAATCACTCCAACTTTACACCCTGTCCCTTGTATTTTCTGTCCCCACATCAACGGCGCCCCTGTCACCCACACATTGTCCGGTAAATACGTAACCCCTGACACACCCAAATTTAATTCACCACTCCCCTCATTCGTGTACTCATTCAACTTCACTTGATATTGATTATCAAAGTACTCACACTTTGATGACACCCCACTCTCAAACTTTGAAATCGTCTTACTCCCACTTTCGCTTTCCATTTCTTTTCTTTATCTCTTTACTCTCTTTAAACCTTTTAATTTCTCCTTTCCTTTTGTTCCATTTCTCTCTCTCTCTCTAAATTTATTAGTCTCGATAACTAGTCTCCTCGACATTGATACATTTAATTAACATTTTTTCTCACCCTCCTATCCATCCATCACTGTTGATAAATATTTTTCCATACTCCTTCCAATCTATTTATCCTGTAATTTACATTGATATCTTTCTTATCAATGTTGGTAAATCATGTCACGTTTATAAATCTAGTGTCAACTTTGATGATAGATCTATCATCTATGTTGATACTAGATTTCGATTAATCTTGATGAATATCGAAGATTCATCTATTAACTTTGTTGCAACATCACCGATGTTAATATAAAATCTCTCATCATTGACGACTCCAGATTTTCCCCCCTGTGTATTCCAAATTTATCATGGTTGATACTCACATTCTTCAGAATTATTTCCAAATTTATCACAGTTGATACCAGTTTCATCAGCATTAATTCCCTCTATATTATGGTTAATTCAGATTCTTCTAAATTATTGCAATAAATTCCAGATCCATCTGCGTGTATTACAAATCTATCAGTGTGTATCCACAATTTATTAACGTTGATAGATCTATCTATAATAATCTCAGATTGGTTAACATGTATTCCAGATCGATCAACGTTAATTCGAAATTTATTAATTAACGTTGATTCGACATATATCATTAACATCGATAGATCTCGAATTACTGCCTACAAATCTGTAATACATGCTATTAGATCCCCAATACACTTTGATTGATAAATCTCGGATACATGTTAACCAATCTCGAATACATTGATCGATCTCAATTTCACATCGATAGATCTTGAATACACGCTAATAGCTTAATCTCCAATACATGCTGATAATTCGGATGAGCTTTGATATCAGATTATTATAGTTAATTCCAGTTCTATCGATGTTAACCAGATCTCTATCCAATATCCACTAGATTTAATTCAAGATCTCAGATACATACTAATCGATCTGGAATACACACACGCTGATAAATTTCGGATACACGTTGATCAATCTAGAATTAACGTCACATAGATCTATCGATGTTTCCAGATTTATTAAGTTGATGCCAGATTATTTATTGTTAATCCGAAATCTATCAACATGTATCCGAAATCTATCAACATATATCCGAAATCTATCAATCAACGTGTATCTGAGATCTATCAATGGTAATTCGAGATTTATCAGAGTTATTTTCATATCTATCAATGATACTCTGAGATTTATCAGAGTTAATTGGATATCTATTAATCAACGTTTATCAGAGATCTATTGACGTTAATACCAGATCTCAGGTCACCATTGATAGATTTTTGGATATACGTTGATGAATCGATTGGATACACGTTGATTGATAAATCTGTAATACACATTAACATTAATAAATTTCGGATACATGTTGATTGATAGATCTGAATAACAGTGATAGATCTGAATAACAGTGATAGATCTGAATAACAGTGATAGATCTGAATAACAGTGATAGATCTGAA
>FWPV01002908.1_pt1 | contig 40389 bp, 26 predicted proteins | sample 2228371 | NCBI WGS metagenome assembly FWPV01 (sample SAMEA103939776, study PRJEB20133) | metagenome
AGACACACCCTACCAGCACGAACCGGAGCTGTCTGACCATACCATCCAGTATGTGGCTGCCCAGTTGGAAGAGTTGATCGCCTGGGTGACGCGCCACACCGGGCGCAAGCTGAACGAAAACAAGTTCTACCGGACGTTACAGCTTTCCAACGAAGCGGTAACGCTGTGGCGTGACATCCGTGAGCTGTGTCAGGCCCGGCCTTCGCCCCTCAACGCGCCCGATCTGTTCCTGGCCATGGCCCCTATCGTCGTCCTGCGCGGCACCAAAGATGCCGTGACTTTTTACCGCAAGCTCAAGGCCGAGGTCGAAGGGCGGGTGGCGCGGGGTGAGGGGGCGATCTTGGAGGAGCGGTATCGCCTGCTGTGGGACAACATCGCCATCTGGTATCGGCTCTTCCGCCTGTTCAGCCTCTTCACTGCCGCCGGGGCCTGCTTTGTGGTAGATACCTACACCAATGCCTGGTCGGTTGCAGTGGAGGCCGACGATCCGATCCTGGGGCTGGCCCGCGCCTACAGCAGCGTGTACATCAACCAGAGCCTTCAGGCCCGCGCCAGGCTGGTGACCGACATGGTGCAACGCTTTCAGGTAGATGGGATGGTCCTGCACTCCAACCGTTCCTGCAAGCCCTACTCGCTGGGTCAGTATGAGCTGCTGGAGCGGGTGAGCCGGCAGACCGGCGTGCCAGGCCTGATTCTGGAGGCTGACATGTGCGACATGCGGCTCTATGCCGAGGAACCGATCAAGAACCGCATCCAGGCCTTTCTCGATCTGTTGGAGGCCCGTTGAACGGCGAGTTTGTGGCCCTGTTCAGCGCTCTGTTGTGGGCCATGGCCAGCGTCTTGCTGGCGATGGGTGCTCGCCGGATCCATGCTCTGGCGTTGAACCTGATCCGCTGCGCCGTCTCGACCGGCTTTTTCTGGGCCTTGCTGCCGTTTTACGGCGGCCTCGAGGCGCTGGTCGCCATCCCATCAGGGGCCTGGTTGTGGATGGTGGTCTCGGTGCTTGGGCTACTGGTGGTGGGCGACACCCTCTATTTCCGCAGCCTGGACCTGGCGGGTGTGTCGTGGGCCATGCCGGTGGCCAGCATCAACCCGCTGTGGGCGGTGCTGTTGGCGGCGCTGTTCCTGGACGAACCGCTGACCGTGACTCTGATCGCCGGGGCGTTGCTGGTCATTGTCGGTATCATCCTGGTGAGCCGATCCACCGATCAGGGCACGGCAGAAAGGCCGGCCAACCCCCACCGGCGGCGAACGGGCCTGCTGCTGGCCCTGGTCGTGTCGGTGCTGTGGGGCATCGGTCAGGTGGCGCTCAAGCCGGCGACGACGGGCATGCACTCGGTGGTCGCCAACAGCGTCCGCCAGCCGATGGGCCTGGTGATGTTGCTGGGGCTGAACCTCGTCTCGCGCCGCTGGCGCGCCCTGCGGGGGCTGGATAGGAAATCGCTGTTGATCATCCTGATAGCCAGCTTTGTGGGCACGGGCGTTGGCACTCTGTTTTTCATCATGGCCATCCAGATGGCCGGGGCGGGGCGGACCGCCGTCCTGACCTCCACCGCGCCGGTGATGGCCCTCCCCTTTTCCATGCTGTGGCTGAAGGAGCGACCCGGCCGTTGGACCTTGATCGGCACATTCTTGACGGTAGCCGGGATCGCATTGGTAGCGTGAGATTTACGATTGACGTTTGACGTTTGACGCTTGACGCTTGACGCCTGACGCCTGACGTTTGACGCTTGACGCTTGACGCCTGACGCCTGACGTTTGACGCTTGACGCTTGACGCCTGACGCCTGACGTTTGACGCTTGACGCTTGACAAGAGCAGGTGACAAGTGAGGAAACTCGGTGACCGGTGGAGACAGATAGGGCCTGCGGTGCGTCAGGGGCTGCGCAGCTATGGCCGGATGCTGGCCTACGTGCGGCCCTACTGGCCTCACCTGACCCTGGCGGCCATCTGTCTGATCCTGATCAGCCTGTTGGGGTTGGCCATGCCCTGGGCCGTGCAAAAGCTGGTGGATCTGGTGGCAGCAAAGAGCGATTTTTCTCAGCTCAACCAGATAATCCTGCTGCTGGTTGCCATCTTTGTGCTGCGGTCCGCTTTCGGTTTTGTTCAGACCTACCTGATCGCCTATGCCGGCGAGCGGGTAGTCGCCACCCTGCGGCGGGAGATCTATGAACACCTGTTGTCCCTGTCTCTCGGCTTTTTTGCCGGGCAGCGGGTGGGCGAGATCGTATCGCGCCTGAGCAACGATGTGCAGGTCATCCAGGGGGCGATCACCGGCAACCTGGTGGTCCTGTTGCAGCAGATCGTCTCTGCGGTCGGGGTGATCGTCCTTGTGTGGTTGATGAACTGGCGGCTGACGCTGCTGATAGCCCTGGCCATGCCGGGCGTAGTCCTGGTCACCCGGCTGCTGGGCCGCCGCATCCACAAGATCGCCTCCCTGGTGCAAGACACACTGGCCGAGGCCTCGGCAGTGGTAGAAGAGACGGTGGGTGGCATCCGCATCGTCAAGTCGTTTGCCCGCGAAGAGTACGAAAAAGCGCGCTATCGCCAGAAAATAGATACCCTGTTCGAGGCGGCCATGCGGCGCACCCGCATCTATGCCACCCTGGGGCCCCTCATTTCACTGCTCATGTATGGCAGCCTGATCCTGGTGCTGTGGCTGGGGGGGCAAGAGGTACTGCATGAGCGGCTCACACCGGGGCAGCTCATTGCTTTTCTATTCTACGCCGTCATGCTCACCGGGCCATTGGGCAGCTTTGCCGGTCTGTACGGCCAGGTCCAGGCCGCCTTTGGTGCCACCCAACGCATTTTTGAGCTGCTGGACACCCAACCCGAAATTGTGGACGATCCGGAGGCACAGCCCCTGCCCCCCATTGCCGGCCACGTGGCGTTTCACGACGTCAGCTTTGAGTATGACCCACGCCAGCCGGTGCTGCGCCACGTGACCCTGGAGGCCAGGCCGGGGGAGATTGTGGCCCTGGTGGGACGCAGTGGCGTGGGCAAGACAACGCTGGTCAACCTCATCCCGCGCTTTTATGATCCCACCGATGGTTTTATCTCCATAGATGGCTACGACATCCGCCGGGTGACCCTGCGCTCGTTACGGGACCAGATCGGCATTGTGCCCCAAGAGACGCTGCTGTTCAGCGACACCATCGCCAACAACATCCGTTACGGCAAGCTAGAGGCCAGCCGGGAAGAGATCGAGGCAGCAGCGCGGGCCGCCAACGCCCATGAATTTATCGTCAACGAACTACCCGACGGCTACGAGACCCAGGTTGGCGAGCGGGGCATCAAGCTATCGGGGGGGCAACGGCAGCGGGTGGCCATTGCTCGGGCTATCCTCAAGAACCCGCGCATCCTGATCCTGGATGAGGCCACATCATCGCTGGACACCGAATCGGAGCAGTTGGTGCAAGAGGCGCTGGACCGGTTGATGCATCCCGATGGCAGCGACAGGGGGGGCCGGACAACCTTTGTCATCGCCCATCGGCTGTCTACCATTGCCAATGCCGACCGGATCGTGGTGCTGCACGAAGGGCGGGTGGTGGAACAGGGCACACATGCCGAGCTCCTGGCACGGGAGGACAGCCTGTACCGCTACTATCACGCTTTGCAGTTTCAGTGGGACGAAGACCGCCCGCCACCCACCGGGGAGAAACCATCTATCCCCGCACCCGAAGAACTGTCCCTGCCCGACCTGAGCGACTGGCTGATGGCAGATGGCTGATGGCGGATGGCGGATGGCCGATGGCTGATGGCGGGTGGCGGATGGCTGATGGCGAGTGGCGGATGAAATTGGTCATTCGTCCTTGATCATCGCTCCTTGTCTCTCAAACAATGACCTGGATAGTGCGGTGGATCGTAGACCTGTTCAACGCGCTGGCCGCCTGGTACTACCGGCGCAAGTATGGGGCGGCTGCCCGCCGGTTGGGTCGCCCTGCCCACGCCGAGGTGGATGGGCAGCGTGGCTTTGTCATCATCGAGATTGATGGGCTGGCCTACGAGTATCTGCAGCAAGCGATGCGTCAGGGGTATCTACCCTATCTGTCCCGCCTGATCACCGGGGGGAGGTTGCGGCTGGGCCGGTGGCGTTGTGGCCTGCCCAGCACCACCCCTGCTTCCCAGGCAGGCATTCTATACGGCAACAACTGGGACATCCCCGGCTTCCGCTGGTATGACAAGGCGAGCGGGGACACGATCCTATGCAAGCTGCCCGGTGTGGCGCGGGCGATCCAGGAGCGGATCGCCGCCGGGCGGGGCGGGTTGCTGCGCGGCGGGTCGAGCTACACCAACATGTTCGACGGCGACGCCCGACTGGCACTGTTCACGCTGTCCGCATTGGGCCGCGATCGCTTCTTTGAAAATGTGCGGGGGCTGAGCTTCCTGATCCTGTTCGCCCTGAGCCCTTTGCGTGTTGCCAGGGTGATCGGCCTTTCTCTGTGGGCATGGTTGGTCTATGTGATCAAACGCCTGGCAACGTGGGTGCGGATGCGGCCGCGGGGCTCCCATTTTACCTTTCTGGGTCCTCTGCTGGAGATCGTGAACAATATCATCTTCCGCGAGGTAACGACCTTTAGCGTGATGGTAGACATCTACCGGGGCATGCCGGCCATCTATGCTGCCTACACCGGCTACGATGAGATCGCCCACCACTTTGGGGCCGACAGCCGGGAAGCGTTCCGCGCCCTGCGGGGCATTGATAAGCAGATCCGGCAGATTGACCGGATGCTGCAATTGTATCGGCAGCGGGCCTACGATCTGTATATTTTATCAGATCATGGCATGACCCCGTCGCTGTCATTCCGCCGCGCCTACGGGCAAACGCTGGAACAGTTCATCGCCGCCCATACCGGACAAAAGATGCAGGATGTAGGAGACCAGGAAGAAACGGAGGGGGTGCCAGAGATGCGAATCCGGTTCCTGGTGGACGAGATCCAGGGGCTGGAAGATCGCTCCCATCGGCCACTGCCGGCCCAACTGCTGCGAGCCACCCGGCTGCAGTTGGAGACATATCTGCTGGCGGAAGCGTTACAGGCCGAATGGGACCTGAGTCGCCACGACGAGGTAATCGTGCGCAGCTCCGGGTCATTGGCCCATGTGTATCTGAACATCACCCCTCGGCCCATGGACCTGAGCGAGGTAGCCCTGCTCTATCCTGGGCTGTTAGACGCCTTGATAGGCCATGAAGGCATCGGGTTGGTGGTGGGACGGGAAGGGGAGGAGGTAGTGATTGCCGGGCAAAGCGGCACCCTATGGCTTGGCCCGGCGGGCCGACGGCTGCAGGGGCAGGACCCGCTGGCACACCTGTCCGATCCAGATTGGGCAGCCAGGCAGATTGCCCGCCTGGCCCATTTCCCCCACGCCGGCGACCTGATCCTGCTGGGTGCTTGGGATGGGGAGCAGGTGGTAAGCTTTGAGGATCAGGTGGCGTCGCACGGCGGGTTGGGAGGTCCACAGGACTGGCCCTTTCTGGCCTTTCCTCCCCAGGAACGGCTGCTGGCGCAGGGGATCGAGAACGCGGAGGAGGTGTACACGCGGCTGGTGGGGGTGTATGGGGGGTATGAATAGGAACTCCCCCCCTACTGGACATTTCCCCCCACCTAAAGTATAATGACAAGCAATTGGAGGCCACATTGGGCCATCCAATTTTCGGCTTTGTAGCACAATATGAGCATGTTTCCCGGATGATGACCACCAACCTGAGCTTTGCCCAGACAAGAACTCTCAACACCCACACCCCCCTCCTCCGCCTGTGGGTCCGCCGCCAAGCTCCGCGCCTGATGCTGATTGTCCTCCTCCTGGCCTTTGCCCTGCGCCTCTACCGCTTGGCCGACAGCAATGTATGGTGGGACGAAGGATGGAGTGTGTGGCTGGGCCGCCTCCCGCTCGGCCAGATCGCCTATCTCACCGCCCTGGACGAGCATCCCCCGCTCCACTACTGGCTGCTGGCCGGATGGAATCGGCTGGCAGGCGAGACCGCCTTTGCCGTGCGCTTTTCCACAGTGGCCCTGGCCGTAGCCCTCGTGGCCCTGATCTACCGCCTGGGCAAGAGGATCGCCGGCCCGACCGTTGGGCTGACCGCCGCCTTTCTGGTGACCATCTCCCGTTTCCATGTCCAGTGGTCCCAGGAGATCAAGATGTACACCCTGGCCACCCTCCTGACCCTGGCCTCGCTCTACTGCCTGATACGCGTCCTGGATGCGCAACATCCGCGCTGGTGGATCGGCTATATCCTCACGACGGCTCTGGCCATCTACAGCCACTACCTCTCTCTGACCATCATCGCCGGCCAAAACCTGTTCGTCATCCTATGGGCCCTGATCAGCCGCCACACGAGAGAGGCAGAGTCGCCGCTGCATTCCCTCCCCCTCCTGCCCTGGATTTCGGCCCAGATCGCCGTCGGTATGATCTTTTTTCCCTGGTTCCTCTACACCCTGCGCCCGGAGCATCTCACCTGGCAGTCTGCCCCGCGCTTTGACTTGGGCCTGTTCCTGCGGGTATGGAGCACCGTGCTGGCCTTGGGAATCCCCACCCACATCGAGCGTTACACCATCCCCACGATCGCCATCCTGGCTCTGAGCGCCTGTGGCCTGCTCCCCCTGTTGAAAAGAGAACAGCCCACCAACCGCCGCAACAGCCTGCTCCTGTGGTGCGCCCTTCTCACCCCTCCCCTGCTGACCTACCTTCTTTCGCTGCCAGAAGCAACGTCGCTGTACGCCGCCAAGGTCGAAGCCCGCTATTTCCTCGTCTCCCTGCCGATCTTCTTGCTCCTCCTGAGCTGGGGGCTGCGGGAGCTTGGCCGCCGCTCTCCCCTCCTGGCCCTGACCGGGTTTACCTTTGTAACCGCCACCTCGGCCGTCTCCCTGGCCGGATACTATGGCCAGCGCCACCTGGGCGACGACTTTCAAAGCCTGGCGGCCACCCTCAATGCACATGTGCAGCCGGGCGATGTCGTGCTCCTGCATACTGACGCCGAATGGCCGACCTTTGCCTACTACTACCACCAACCGGTTCCCTGGAAAGGCGTGCCCAATGGCCGGAAAATAATCCCCAGCGAGGCCAGGCGGATCGTAGACCCGTTGCTGGTCGGCCACCGCGCTATCTGGTTGGTGATCACCCCCGATGCCACAGCCATTGACCCGCGCTTCCTGGTCGAGAGAAGGCTCAGGCGAAACCTGCACCAAGTCGCCGACCTGAACTACAGCCCGCGCCGCCTGGTGCTCTACACCAATGAGGAACGCGACCTCTTGACCGTCCCGCCCGACAACCTGCGCATCCAACACCCCCTTGTCAAGGAGATCACCCCCGGCACTTCACTCCTCGGCTACGACCTGGCCCTGAACAAGTACCGGACCGGCGAGACCATCCACCTGGCCCTCTACTGGCAGGGGAGGGACCAGGTCCGCCCCCAAGTTGCCCTGGTCAATGCCAGGGGGCAGGCCGTGCGGACAGATCAGGCCACAGAACTAGATCTCGCCCCCGGCTCGGTGATCCGCACCCGGCATGCCCTGCCGATCACATCGGCCATCCCCAGCGGGCGTTACACCCTGCAGATCGGCCTTGACGGCACCCACCTGTCCCTGCGATCCATCCGGGTGATCAACACCGTCAGGACGACCGCGGCCAACATCCAACACCAACGGATCGCCGACCTGAGCGACGCCATCCGCTTTCTGGGATACGACCTGGAGGCCGATGCCTATAGCCCCGGTCAGACCATGCGCCTGACCCTGTATTGGCAGGCGCGGAAAGAGATGAGCACCAGCTATGTGGTCTTTGTCCACCTCCTGGGGCCGTACAACCCGGCCACCGCCAATCCTATCTGGGGGCAGGAGGACGTCATGCCGCAGCAAGGGAAGCGGCCCACTACGGGCTGGTCCCCCGGCGAGGTGGTGGCCGATGAACACCGCCTATCAATCTTTGCCAACGCGCCTCCCGGCGACTATGAGATCGAGATTGGGATGTACGACCCGGCCACCGGCCAAAGGCTCCCGGTGTATGACGAGAAAGGGCACCCGGCGGGCGATCGCATTGTGTTGCAGACGGTGCGCATCACGCCGCGATAGCCGAAAATCTAGCGACCGTTACCCCACCCAAAACCCAGCCACCCTGGGATCGGGCTTGGAGCGAGAAGTGGAGACGGCAATTTGCCCCATTCCCCGCTGGACATTTCCCCCCACCTCAAGTATAATGGGGAGTAGAGGTTGGGAGCCGGAGGCAAGGTCGCCGTCCCCAATCTCCAATGTTTAGCTTCTAACGCCGAACGGAGTCATCCATGCTCGCCAAAGTCACCAGCTTTGCCCTCATCGGCCTGGATAGCACCCTCGTTGAAGTAGAGGTGGACATCAGCCGTGGGCTGCCCTCTCAGATCACGGTCGGCCTGCCCGATGCCGCCGTCCGCGAGTCGGCCGAACGGGTGCGGGCTGCCATCGTCAACTCTGGGCTGATCTACCCCCGCGCCCGGCTGACCGTAAACCTGGCCCCCGCCGATCTGCGCAAAGAAGGCCCAGCCTATGACCTGCCCATCGCCGTGGGCATCCTGCTGGCCTCAGAGCAGGTCAATGCCGACCTGTCACGCGCCGGATTGGTAGGAGAACTCTCGCTGGATGGCGAAGTGCGGAGCGTGACCGGGGTGTTGCCCATGGCCGCCGCCGCCCGTGAGCAAGGGCTGACAACCCTGTATGTGCCGGCCGACAATGCAGCCGAAGCCGCCCTGGTGCAGGACCTGGAGGTGATCCCGGTGGTCAGCCTGGCCGGGTTGGTGGGGCACCTTCACGGCTACGCGCCCATTAAACCACACTCCAACCCACTGCCGGGCGATAATTCACCGCCGGTCTATCCCGTGGATTTCCGCGACGTGAAAGGCCAGGAGCATGTCAAGCGGGCGCTGGAGGTAGCTGCCGCCGGCGGGCACAATGTCTTGATGAGCGGCCCGCCTGGCGCCGGCAAAACCCTTCTGGCACGGGCCGTGCCTTCCATCCTGCCGCCCATGACCTTTGACGAATCGCTGGTCGTGACCAAGATCTACAGCGTGGCCGGGATGTTGCCGCCTGAGATGCCCCTGATCCGCCACCGGCCCTTCCGCGCCCCGCACCACACCATCAGCTATGCCGGCTTGGTGGGGGGTGGCCACGTGCCGCGGCCGGGCGAGATCTCGCTGGCCCATCGGGGCGTGCTCTTCCTGGACGAGCTGCCCGAATTTGGCGCCAAGCTGCTGGAGATGCTGCGCCAGCCGGTGGAGGACCGGCAACTGACCATCGCCCGCAGCTCCGGCTCCTTGACCTTCCCGGCCAATTTCATGCTGATTGCGGCCATGAACCCCTGCCCGTGCGGCTACTATGGCGACCCGGTCAGAGAGTGCACCTGCTCGCCGATCATGATCAGCCGCTACCAGAAACGCATCTCCGGCCCGCTGCTGGACCGGATTGACATCCATATCGAGGTCCCGCGCGTCGAGTATGAAAAGCTGTCGGATGACCGACTGGGGGAACCGTCAGAGGCCATCCGCCGCCGGGTGGAGGCCGCCCGCGAGCGGCAGCACCGACGCTTTGCAGGCACAACCCTGCTCACCAACGCCGATATGGGGCCGGCCGAGGTGCGCGAATACTGCCCGGTCAACGAGGCAGGTCGGAGCCTGCTGCGGGCAGCCATGCAGCAGCTGCAGATGAGCGCCCGCGCCTACCATCGCATCCTGAAGCTGGCGCGGACCATCGCCGACCTGGCGGGCAGCGAGCAGATCGAGACGGTTCACCTGGCCGAGGCGATCCAGTACCGACCGCGGCGGCAGGGCTAGCCGCACGCTCCATTTCCATGCCCCCGATCGGCCCATCGAGGCGTTGACAGTGCCCCAAAAAGTTGATAATATAGTCCGTTACAAGTAGAATCCTTGCACATTGAGCAAGAATTTTCACCGCAAAGACGCGAAGGACGCCAAGTTCTTTTTGTTTTTCTTTGCGTTCTTTGCGCCTTCGCGGTTCCCAAATCGCCCGTTTGGTTCCGGCTTGTCCGGGTTAGGGGCTGACAGAGGAGTGTGGGGAGGAGCAATGCGCTGGCAAGATTATATCACGGTTGATCCGACCGTATGTCATGGCAGAGCATGTATAAAAGGCACACGCGTTATGGTGTCGGTCGTGCTCGACAACCTGGCTGCCGGTCTGACGCCCGATGAAATCGTGCGCAGCTACCCATCGCTGAACAGAGAGGCAGTTCAAGCGGCAATTGCCTACGCTGCAGAGTTGGGACGCGAGCGAATTGTCGCAATGTCAGATGTGATGCCGGCATGAGGATCAAAGTTGATGAGAACCTGCCGGTCGAAGTAGCCGACGTGTTACGGCAGGCTGGACACGACACCTCGACGGTGCTGGAGCAGCAGCATAGCGGGAGCACCGATGCAGACCTGACTCACAACTCGACTGTCGTGACCACCATGCCCGCCCGCTCGTGGCGCGCCGTGAGCTTGACCGTCCCCCCCTGGGGCGCGCGCACCACCCACTCCACTTTGGCCCGATCTTCGGTGGTGTCCACCGAGAAAAAGCTGCCACTCACCGACGACGGCTTATACGCCCGGCCCTCCAGTTGCCCCACCTCTTCCCTGGCCTTGCCGGTTTCGAGCGACGCCCCCTCCGGCAGCTCGATCTCACACACCACCCCCCGCACTACCTTCTTGTTCAGGGCGTTCTTGGTCACATAGGTCGGCAGCCAACCGGTGTTGTGCACCACCAACCGCACGCGGTAGGCCCCTTCGCCCAGCGGCTTGGCGCTCGCCTCGTACAGCTCCAGGCGTGGCGAGAGCAACAGGTGCCACACCAGCCACGCCGGAAAGCGGGCGATCTCTTGTTCGAGGAACTCGGGGGGCGGATTCCTGAAGGCATAGAGCATGTTCCAACCACCAAGTTCGACCTGGCCCAACTGGGGATGCTCAAAGGAGTACCAGGTCACATAGCCCCGGCCGCCCAACACCTCATCGCTCCACTTGAGCATCTTCAGGTCGTCCTCCAGGCTGTGCTCGCGATACCAGTCAATGTACTTGTATTCCCCAATGCCGGCCTGCCGTTGCGGGCTCCAGATCTCCACCGTCCAGGCAAAGACCCCCACATGGTCGAACAACCAATCGTCAAAGCCGCCGGTTGTCACCTCTTTGGGATGATAGAGGAACTCGTGATAGGTACTGGCAGCCGGATAGCCGGTGATCTCGGTGCCCTTTTTCCCAATCTTCTCATAGGTCCACAAATCCTCGGCAGGCATCTCCTTGTCGTCGCGGTCACTGTAGGGCCGGAGCAGTACACCGCTAAAGGTGTGAAAAGCAACTCCCCCGGTGATGTTCGGATGATTGACGATAAAATGAGCCAACGCCCGCACCTCAGCTTCTGAAGTGGGGTACGGACCTGCCCCTTCCTGCTGGTACTCCTGCCGCCAATTAAAGGGAAAGTTGCGGTTCAAATCCAGCCCCTCTTTGTCGGGCTGCATCTGGATCAGCACCCCATCATAATCCTTGATCCGCCCTTCAGGCAACAGCCGATAGTACTGCCCCCCGGTCTCGGTCGGATCGCGGCGCACCAGCAGGCGCGGTTCCTCCGGGCAAACCTTCCACGGGCCGTTGGGATCGGGGATGCGCATCATCAGCATCCGGCCATCGCCATCCACATCCTCTTGGACCAGGCCCCCCAGCGGCTCCTCGTCGTAGGGGTAGGGGCGCGTGCTGGAGCGGATGATCTTGGGTTTGTCGGCCAGGGCCCACTCGGCGCCGTCGGGGTTCACGCGCGGGCAGATGTAAAAAGCTCGCGTGTCCAGACAACGAGTGACGTCGGGATCAGAGCCATAGCTCGTAACCAGATGATGAATGAGATACAGGCAGGCGGTGGAGGGGGAAAGCTCGCTGGCATGGATGTTCCCATCCACCCACAAGGCAGGTTTGTGCTCGGCCGGCCCGGTCTCCAAATTGGTCACCGTGACCAGCCAGATGTCGCGCCCTTCATAGCTATGGCCGATACTTTCCAGGCGTACAAGTTGAGGATATTCCTCGGCAAACTCCCGCAGGATGCGGGTCAGATCGTCATAACGATAGCAGGTATCGAATCGAATTTCCTTCATTTTCTACCCTTATCTACAATTTCTTTGTCAACACAGGCGTGGTCTACAGGCGAGCGGCCAGCTCACTCCGCCGAAAAGTCCCCCCCCCGGACCACAACAGCCTGCCATGATTCGCTCTCATGTCCGTTTCTCCCTTTCCCAGAGCAGAATCCACACAGCAGCCAGAAAGCGCAGCCCAGCAAACAGGGCCAGCGCCAGCGGCACGGTCACCAGGCCGGCGATCAGCGGGCCGGTCAGCGAGCCAAGGAGAAGTGCGGCGTTGAGTGCCAGGTTGTACCAGGCCAGGTGAGCCGGGCGGTCGTCCTCTGGGATTTTTTCGAGAAGATAGTTGGTCAAGGCCCCACTCACCAGCGACCAGCCCAGCCCCCCGCCGGCCGAACCAACCAGGAACAGTCCCAGCCCACGGGCGGCGGCCATGAAGGCCGGATAGGAGCCCATAAGCATGGCGCCAATGGCTGTCACCCGCTGATTGCCCAGCCGCTGCACCAGCCGCGCCAGTTGGGTCGAGCCGACAAAGACGCTCACGTAAAAGACGGCCGTTCCCAGGCCGATCTCGCGGTCGGCCAGGTGCAGGTTGTTGACCCAGTGGAGCGGGAAAAGGGGGATGGCCAGGTTGATGGTCAGGTAAAACGTGAACAGCACCAGGATCAACCGGCCATACGGCCCCTTGAGGATTCCCGTCTGCAACAGAGGCCTCCCGCGACGGCGCAACAGGAAGCGCAGGCCCGCTCCAGGGCTGAGGCTATCCACCTGGGGGCGAACCCTGCCCGGCCAGGCCAGGTCCCCCAGGCTCCGCCATACTCGGCGGCGAGGCTGTCCGTTGGGGGTGGGGGTCACGAACCAGAGGTGGAACGTGCTCATGGCCGCACCCACAAAGCCCAGCCCAAACACCACCTGATAGCCGGTAGGAAACGGCAGCCGGTCGAGGATCTGCCCGCACAGCAGCGAGACAAGGATAAAGGTCACCGACAAAAGCGCGTTGCGGATGCCGACCACATAGCCGCGCCATTCCGGCGGGACCGCTTCGGCAAAAAGGGCGTTAAAGCCCACCGCCAGGGCCGTGCCGGGGATGCTCATCAGCAGCGTCAGGCCGATGATCGTCCAGATCTGACCCTGGGCGCTCAGCAGCATGGGCAGGGGGACCCACAGCAGATAGAAGAAGCGTTGGAAAAAAGCCGTCCAGAAGATGGCCGGGCCAAGGGGCCGCTTCTCCAACCAGCGACCGGACGGCAGGGTGAACAACAGGTTGACGACCCCCGGTCCGGCGCTCAACAGGCCGATCTGAAAGGCGTTGGCCCCCAGACGGGCAGCATAGACGGAGACAAAGGACATGGCGCTGGCCGCCAGAATGCCATACCAGGCGATGTCAAAGTAGAGATGGCGAAAGTTGGCGCGGTAAGCAGCCGGCACAGGTTGGGTGGAGCGAAATAGGAAGCGCAAATCTATCCCTATGTCCCTTCCGACATCCGCTGTTTGAGGCTGACGATATCGGCAATTGGTGTTGGATCGGCCCCGTAGAGGGCAGCCAGATAGCAACTGACATAATCGCCCAACTGTACCCCGGCCAGGATCTGGGCCAGTTTCGACTCGCCCGGCACCTGCACCCGCTGGCAAGCAACTCCCTGCTCGGCCAAAATCTGCTGCGTAAAATCGAGGCGAAGCCGGTTGCGCCGATACAAGCCCTGGCTCGTCAGGAACAGAACACAAAATCGGTCGGCCCCCCCCGCCGGGAAATGAAAGCCCGACAACGCATTGTGGTCCATCTCCGGCAGGGCCTCAAAGTAGGCCCAGCCCTTGCTGTTCTCGTTAAACTGGGTCTTCCAACGCCGCGCGACAGGGGCCAGTAGCCCGGCCCCGACGACGACCGGCACACGGCCGTGCAACGCCAGGGCAAGCTGCTTGGCCTGGTTGCGAGCCTGAGGACTATCGGCCGCCCACTCTGGCCCGTGGATCTCCAGAAGCGATAACGCTTCCCGCAGGTCGGCCTCCAGATCGCCGACCGCTCCCATTGCCCGCAGGATCCCCAACAGGGAGATAAACAGATAGCCCAATGCCGCGCGTGGCATCGAGCGGTAGCCAAACGAGATGACAGGCACCTGCCACTGACCGGCCAACCGGGCCAACCGGCCGCCGGTAGTGACTGCCACCAACGGACAGCCCCGTTCGTGGGCCGCCTCGAACGCCGCGAGTGTCTCCTCAGTGTCGCCAGAGTAGCTGGACCCAACCACCAGGGTGCGCTCGTCCACCCAGGCCGGCAGCTCATAGTCGCGGTGCACGACAATAGGCAAGGATCCGGTGTCGGCGGCCACCGCCGCCGCCAGGTCCCCACCGATGGCCGACCCCCCCATGCCGGCAATCAACACCCTGTTGGCCTGCCGATGGTGAGAGGAAAGCTCCAGATCGCGGGTCAAAGCCCAGGCCCCCCGGCACTGTTGGGGCAGGGCAGCCACGTGATCCAGCATCCCCTCCCTGTCCAGCTCTCGCAATGCAGTTATGTCATCCAAGTGGACCATTGAACCTCCAAACCCGGACAAGACAGTATCAAGTGTTATGCGGCGCATGTCCCATGACACTTGCCAAACGATAGATCTCGCGCCGGGGCCAGCCCGACTCGGCGCTCAGTTGCCGGCTGATCTGTCCGGCGCTGAGGCCCTGCGCCAGGCAGGCCTGGACCTCTGCCCGCAAGCGGGCTTCCTCCCAGCGCCTCATCGGCTGCTGCCTTCCGCCAATGACCACAGCACACCCCTGCCATCCCGGCTGAGCCACCACCTGCCCAGGCGCCTCGTCAAGCCGGCCGCGCCAGACCACGGCTATCCCCTGCTCAGAGGCCACGGCAACTGCCGCCGGGCGAGCGCCCCATGCGTCGTACAACTCCATCAGGGTTCCGGACAGACGAGGCGGCGCTTCCAAAACTAACAACGTGCGGCGCTCGCCGGCCACAGCGGTCAACAATCCCTGGCGCTCATCAGGGCGATCCGGCAGGTATCCCAGGCAGACAAAGCTATCGGCCGGCAGGCCCGACAGGATCAGAGCTGCCACCGGCAGGGAGGGACCGGGCACAGGCACAACGGGAAAGCCGCGCCCTACCGCCGTGCGGATCAGCTCGCCGGCTACAAGGGATGGGCCGGGTCTCCGCCCATCCAGGAGCAGCGCCACATCCCCCACCTCCAAGGCCGACAGGGCAGCACCTGCGTCGGCCACCGTCACCAGCGGCACGGCCAACTCATAGCGCGCCAACAGGTTTTGGGCCAGGCCCATCTCCTCGGCGACGACAAGGGCCACCTTGCCCAACATCCGCCGCGCCCGAAGCGTCAGGTCATCGGCGCGGCCAACCGGCGCGCCGATGGTGTAGAGTGTGCCCATTGTCCAACAGGGTCATGGGCCGGGCAACACCCCGGCCCGTCTCCTCCCCCTATCGGTCAGGCACAGGCGCTGTAGGACTGGTTTTCTTGATCTTGGCGATCAGCCGCCGGCGCTCCTGAGGGTTGGTCGCCTGGGCCAGCCGCTTGCGGAGATAGGCTACCTTGCGCTGTCGCCGTTGCCGGCGCCTGAGATCGCGTATCGGTTGTCGTCCCACGGTCGTTCTACTCCTCCACTCTAGTTTCGGCTGCTGATTGTACCACAAATCGGTAGCCTGGCAAAGAACCGAAGGGCCCCTCGGCTATTGGCGATACACCCGGTGGCCCCGCTTTCCATTTCCGTTATTCTGGTGTATAATACGCTTCGCACACAGCCAGGAGGAACACCATGCTAGGCGAAGCAACGATTGGCGAGCTGTTGGAACTTGGGATCGCGGCAGAGAACACCTGCCAAGAGCTCTACCAGGGATTTGAAAAACTGTTTGCCCATCAACCTGAAGTGGCCAGGTTCTGGGCCAGATACGCAGCGGATGAGGCGGGACATGCCAAGGAATTGGAAAAGATCCGAAACCTGGCCACCCCCGAACAACTGTCGGCCCCGGCTGACCCTTCCCTCATCCAGAAGATACACGACTACCTTCACCCTCCAGCAGCAGAGCGCTTGAGGCAGATCCAGAACCTGGACCAGGCTTACGAGATGGCAAACGAGCTGGAGCACTCGGAAATAAACGCCATCTTTGAGTTCCTGATCACCCACTTTGCCGTAGATGAACAGATACAGACCTTCCTCAGGTCTCACCTTCAAGACCATATCAGCCGGTTGATGTTCGAGTTTCCGGCACAGTTCAAAAATGCAGTGAAGCGGCGGGAGGTGCAGGCGCTGCTGTAGACAGAGCAATAGGGCACCCATCGCCAGAAAGGAGGAGCTATGGGTGACAGAGAGTTGCTGTTGCAAAAGCTCGACACAGCGCGAGAGGCAATGCGCGCCCTGGCGGCAGACATAGACTGCCAGCAGGAAATCTACCCTGGCTGGACCATCAAGCACGTGCTGGCGCACCTTGCCGGTTGGGATGACGCAACGATCGCCTCCCTGCAAGCACACATCAACGGAGAAGAGGCCGGCACGCCGGCTGCCCTGGGGATTGACCATTACAACGCCCAGTCTGTAGCAACGCGCGAAGCCCTGAGCTATGACCAGGTGATCAGGGAATGGGAATTGGCCCGCGAGCAACTGAAAACCCTCATCCGCCAGATGCCAGAAGAAAAGTTCAGGGAACCGTTACTCTTTCCCTGGGGCCAGAGAGGAACTGTGGAGTTTCTGGTGACGATCTTTGCCGATCACGAGCTGGAACACGCCACAGAGATCCGGCGCCAGATCGCCAGGGCTACCCAAGCCGACTCAGGTGCCGGGTAGAAATCGGTCAGAACCGCTGGCAACCTTGATGACAGCCAATAGCCAGGGAGGAGAAAGAGGAAGGAATGGCGCAGAAGCACCGAATTCTCATCGTCGAAGACGACCCCGGCACACTCAACCTGCTCGAACAGATCGTCAGACGGGCAGGATATGAGCCGTGCCTTGCCCGCGGGGCACAGGAAGGGCTGGACCGGCTACAACAAGATGGGGCCGATCTGCTGCTGCTCGACCTGATGATGAGGAACATGGATGGCTGGTCCTTGCTGGAGAAGATCAAAGCCGATGACCTCCTCAGACAGATCCCGGTGATCATTATCAGCGCCAGGCACCCGAAAGAAGATCCGGAACGGACAGAAGCCCACGCCGGGATGTTTGAGGGCTACCTGGTCAAACCGTTCGAGGTGAACGCGCTGATCGCCAAGATTGGGGAGATCCTGGGATAATTGACAGCACCCCCAGCAGGATTCGAACCTGCGACCCACTGCTTAGAAGGCAGTTGCTCTATCCACTGAGCTATGGGGGCTCTCCGGCCATCGGCCATCGGCCATCGGCTATTCTACCCCGGGTTCGTCAGCTTGTCAAGCCCGCCCCCCGCCACCCACGCACAAAAAGCATCCAGGTCTGGAAGCACAACCGCCGACAGGTGCTTGACCACCCAGTTGGCGGCCATTGGTGAGATGGTGACCACCGTCGCACCGGCCCGGAACGCCTCCCACATTTCGATGGCTGTCCCCATGCTGGCCTGGGGCAGATAGGCCACTATCAGGTCGGCCTGGCCAGCCAGAGCGGCCAGCTCAAACAGCGTTTTTTTCGCCTTCTCATCGTCATAGTCCACACCGTCGGGGTGGAGCTCGTTGGGGTCCACAATCTCTGCACCGGGGATTCGCTCCCGAAGCGCCCCCGCAATGACCCGCCGATAGTCCTGCGCGTCAATGTAGCGGTCCAGCCGCGAGCCCTGCATAATGCCGGCGATAAAGATTTTCATTGTCGGTAAGGCAGGAACTCGGGTCCCAACAGCTCGCGGGCGATAATCAGGCGCATGACATTCATCGTCCCTTCGGCGCCGATGGAATAGGAGCGGATGCCGCGGATGCCCATTTCGATGGGGCATTCCTTGGTGTAGGCCATCGCCCCAAACCAGTCGGCCACCTCGTTCATGATCTCGAACCCCACCTGCGGTGCCCGGAGTTTGGCCAGGGCTGCCGCCAGGGCAATGTCGGAATGGGTTCGGGTGCCGGGTCCATACTTCTGGTCCATCGTCCAGGCAGCTTTGTAAACCAGCAGCCGGGTGCTCTCCAGATTGGCATAGTGGTTGGCCAACGGAAAAGAGATGCCCTCATAGGAGGCCAGCGGGCGGCCAAAGGCCCGGCGTTGCTTGATGTGATCCACCCCCATCTCCAGCACCGCTTCCGAAGCCCCCACGCAGGTAGCCCCAATGAGCACCCGTGCCGCCGAAAAGCCCTCCATCGCGTGATAAAAGCCCCGGTTCAGCTCGCCCACCTGGTGAGCCGCCGACAGGCGCACATCTTCCAGAGCAAAACCACCGGTCGAGATGCCCATCCGCCCCATGTCCTGGAAAAAGGTCGGTGTAATGCCCGGCGTGCCCTTGAGCGGCAGGGCAAAAAAGGTAAAAGCCTTGTGCCTGGCCTCTGGATTGGGGTCGGTGCGGGCCAGCAGCAGGTGAATGCCCCCCATCGCCAGCGACTCGCGCACGCCGCTGATATACATCTTTTCGCCGTTGATCAGCCACTCGTCGCCGTGCAGCACCGCCCTGGTGCGGCAGGCTCCCAGGATGTCAGACCCACCTTCCGGTTCGGTAGTGGCGATGCCCAGAAAAGCTTCTCCGGCTGTCACCTTGGGCAAGACCTCGGCTTTGAGCTCTGGCGTGCCGTAGCGGTCAAAGATAAAGCCCCAGGCCGCCTCCACCAGATAGAGCACCGGCACGGCCAGGCTGATGTCGGCCCGCCCCAGCTCTTCGGCAGCAATAGCGGCCATGGTCCAATCCATGCCTGCGCCGCCATACTCCTCTGAGCAGACCGGGGCCAATAGCCCAAGCTCTGCCATACCCTTGATGATCTCTGGCGGGATGCACTCCTGGGTGTCAATCTCTCGCACGCGTGGGGCGATCTCTTTCTGGGCAAAATCGCGCACGGCCTGTCGCCACAGCCGCTGTTCCTCATTCCACTCAAAATTCACTGTTTCCTCCTATTCTTCATTATTCTGGCAAGTCTTCAGAAACCACAAAAATCCGGCCAGGGTATCGGCGCCGGAGGTGTGGCCGCAAGAGATCACCCCTTGTACCGCCTCCTCAAGGTGATCCGAGCCACCATCCGCCAGCGCCCCCAGCAGCCGGTGCCACAGGGCACTACATTCTCCCCCCGCCGCCGCCCGAAGCAATGCCGCCGACAGGGTTGTGGTGCGCGGCGCAGCCACTTTGAGCAAAGGCCGACAAAAGCGCCGGGGCTCAGGGTGGGCCAGCCAGGCTCCCACCATCATCCCGGCCAGAAAATCGTCTCCGGCGGGGGTCAGCCCCCCGCCCAGGCCCGCCAGCCGGGCCGCGCCGGCCTGTAACCGGGCCAGCTTCTCGCCGTTGTCCCACCCCGCCCGCAGCCTCTCTGCTGCCGGCCACACCGCCGCCCCATCGGGCCCATCGCCGAGTTGCAAGAGCGTAAGCAAGCTGCCCCCTGGAGCCTGGCTGAGAGCAAGCGCCTGCAACAGGGGCAGGCGGGCAGCAATCGCCTCGCGCCTGGCACGCAGCCCCTCCCAGTCAGGGCAGGGCTCCCAGATCGCCGCCCCTTCCAGCAGGACTTCCCAATCACCCAGCCACAACCGGGTCCCTTTCAGGCCGGCAGCCATACCCGGCTCAATGGCTGCCGGAAAACCGGCCCAGGCTCCCTCAACGATGATGTTCAGCGGCCCATCGCCGACCTCAGGCCACACCAGGGCAATGACCTCGCCGCCGGGTGTGACCAGGTCACAGGCGCGCTCAAAAACGGCCAAAACCCGCCAGGCGGGGTCGGTTGTGGATAGCAGCCCCACCTTTTCCCACACCGATCGGCTGATTGACTGCGCCGCGACCTGCGTTCTCACAATTCTTTGAAGGTGCCGGGCACTTGGCCACTGCTAGCAGTTGTCCTGCTTATGGCCGAAGCTTCAGGGTCCCCTCGGCAGATGCCTCCACATCTGACCGGAGCCAGAGCATGGGATGGTACTGGATGTTGCGCCAGGGGTCAATCATATCGTCGTAGTGGCGGTGGTAAGGGTGGCCCGACTGGCCGGTAGTATGCATCGAGACCGAATGGGTAAAATCCCCCAGGTCCACAATCTGGCGATAGGAGGGGACAGAGCTCACAGCATAGGGTTGATCCAGGCGATAGCCGGTGTTGTTGACCGTCGCCAGGGTGCCGTCGGCTTCGACCGGCCCTCGGTTGAAAATGCCCTCGATGAGGCGGATGCCCGACCTGCCCAGGCTCTGGTTCTGGAACGTGGCCGTGTGTAGCTCGCCCCAGCGCCACTTGTTCATGTCTTTGCCCAGCCTGGCGGTCAATTCCGCCACCGCTTCATCCAGCGCTTTCAGCATGATCTCATCGCGTGTTTCGACCCTGGCGGTGGTCTTGTCATCAAACCAGGGAGAGTCCGGCTGGGCCAGGAGATCGCTCAGCGCCTCCATGACGCTGCGCTGCGCCTGGATCAGCAACTGATCCCCCAGCTCATCGCGGAAGGTCAGGTCGGTCAGGTGCAGCCGAAAGGCCTCAAAGAGGGCAGCCGCACTGCTATCGCGCACCGCCCGCCCATCCCAGGCCCGCAGCAGGTCCAACGCCTGGTTCAGGCGGCGGTCGTCGCTGGAGAGGGTCTGCAAGTAGGGCAAGACGCGCCGGGCATACACCGGGGTGTTGTCTCCCTGAATCACTTGCATGTCGGCCACCGACAAGGAGGGATCGGCTTCGAGCAGCTCTACGATGCGCTGGGCCCGGTAGCCGGCATCCCAGTCCATACTCAAAAAGTAGGGATAGTCCGGCCCAACCACGGCGTTGTTGGCCGTCGCGATATATCCCTCCGCCGGATTGTAGGCGCGGGGCAGCTTGTCGAACGGCACATAGTCCACCCACTCATACTCACCGCTCCAGCCGGGCACCGGCATGGAGCCATTGCCCGAGGCGCGGATGGGGATGCGGCCAGGTGCCTGATAGCCGATATTGCCCTCCACATCGGCGTAGACAAAATTTTGGCTCGGCACATCCCAATAGGAAAGCGCCCGGCGGAAATCCTCCCAGTTCTGGGCCTGATCCAGGAGCATGACGCTGCGAAACAGAGTGCCCGGCTGGAGGGCCGTCCACGACAGGGCCAGCGGCTGCCAGCCAAAGGACCATTCGCTCTCTGGGCCGCCCACCACGTCGTTGATGATTGGGCCATGGCGGGTGAGGCGGACGTTCACGACCACCGGATCATCCCGCCCGGCAACCTTGATCTCCTCGCGGATGATCTCCATGTCCAGCCATTTGCCCTTGTATTCGTACTGGTTGGGGTTATCCGGATTAACCCGCTCGATAAACAGGTCCTGGACGTCGGGGCCGAGGTTGGTGACTCCCCAGGCAATGCGCTCATTGTGGCCGATGATCACGCCAGGGCAGCCGGCAAAAGAGACGCCGACGACATTGTAAGGGCATGTCGGACCCACCGGTTCGCAATGCAGGCCGATTTCATACCAGATGGAGGGCATCTGAATGGCCAGGTGCGGGTCATTGGCCAGGATCGGCTTGCCGGTTTCAGTGCGGCTGCCGGCCACCACCCAGTTGTTGCTGCCAATGCCCTCTCCCGCCCCCAGGGTAAAGCTGGTAAAAGCCGCCTCTGGCACGGCCTCCAGCGCCCCCCCGCCCAACGGCTCCGGGACGATGATCGGATGGTCATGGGAATAGGGCCGCATCAACGTGTCGAGCACATCGCTTCCCAGTCGGGCAACGATGTGGGCCCGCACCAGCTCCGCTCTCATATTGCCCCCCAGGTCCCAGGCCATCGCCTTGGCCCAGGTGAGGGTGTTGAGCGGCGTCCACGGCTCAGGGTCGAACTTGGTGCCGGTCAGTCCCAACAGGGTGAATTCCAACCCCAGACGGTGGCGGTGGCTGGTGATGTAGGCATTCACCCCATCGGCGTAGGCTTCCAGGGCCGACCGGGTTTCATCGTCCAGTTGCTCCAGCTCCTGGGCGACGGTCCGGTGCCAGCCCAGGGTGCGGATAAAGCGGTCGGAGTCCAAAGTCGTCTCGCCCAGCACCTCCGATAGCCGCCCGGAGCCGATGCGCCGCCAGAATTCCATCTGCCAAAAGCGATCTTGGGCGTGAGTGTAGCCTTGGGCGAAAAACAGATCGTGGCTGTTGGCCGCATAGATGTGCGGGATGCCCCATTTGTCGCGGATGACAGTGACTTCGGACTGCAAGCCTTTGACTCGCACCCGCCCGTCCGTTTTGGGCCAGGGCCGCCGCACGGTCAAAAAGCCCCAGCCGGTGCCAAGCAGGCCGAGCACCAACAGGATCACCACCACAACGAGCAGAATACGGCCCAGGACACGCATGTTCCCCCTCCTACAAGTTATGGTCATTCAAAACCTTGAGAACCGCACTGTTTAGATTGTATCACGCTCATCCGCTAATGTCAATGTTTGCAGACTTTTGGTTTTCGGTTCCGGCTTGTCCGGGTTCAGGAGATCTGAGCCTATAGGCCTGGTTGCGTTTTGCGCCGGTTCCGATTATAATCAAATCGCCCATTCCTGCAACAAGGAGGTATAGTCCAACAGACAAAACAGCGAGGTGAGCTATGCAGATCACACATGTGGAAGTTGTACCCATTGAGCTGATCCTGCGGCTGCCCTACCGGGCAGCAACCCATCCTGCTGAAATCGAGCGCATCCAGTGCGCCTTTGTGCGCATCGAAACTCGCGGCGGGCAGGTGGCCTGGGGTTGCGCTGCTTTCGACCCGGCCCTCACCGGCGAGACGCTGGAGCAGGTGCTTCGCGCTTGCCGGGCCTGCGCCGACCGCGCCCTGGACCTCAATCCGCTGAACACCGAGTTTGCCCTGGCCGAGCTGGCCCCTTTGACCGAGGGTACCCCTTCGGCTCGCTGCGCCTTTGACATTGCCTTTTATGACCTGCTGGGCCTGGCCGCCGGGTTGCCCCTGTACCGGTTGCTGGGCGGCTACCGCCATCGCATCCAGACCTCCATCACCCTCAGCCTGGCCCCCCTCAAGGAGACGGTAGAGATGGCCCAGGAACGCGCCCGGCAAGGGTTTCGCATCCTGAAGCTCAAAGGAGGCCTCGACCCGGAAGAGGACGTGCAGCGGGTGCGAGCGGTACACAACGCCCTGCCCGACCTGACCTTACGCCTGGACGCCGAGCAGGGCTACACCGTCCAGCAGGCGCTAGACGTGGCCCGCGCTCTGGCGGGTGAGGTGGAGATGCTGGAACAGCCCACACCGGCCGCCGACCTCAAGGCGCTGCGGGAGGTGACCAAGAGCAGCCCGGTGCCCATCCTGGCCGACGAGAGCCTGACCGATCCCTCCTCGGCGCTAGAGATCGCCACCCGCCGCGCCGCCCACGGCCTGAGCGTCAAACTAGCCACCTGCGGCGGCCTGCACTGCGCCCGTCAGGTAGACGCCATCGCCCGCGCTGCCCGTCTGGCGACCATGGTCGGCTGCATCAACGAACCGGCGCTGCTCATCGCTGCCGGACTGGGCCTGGCCCTGAGCAGCCCCAACGTGCGCTACGGCGACCTGGACGGCCACTTTGACCTGATGAACGACCCCACCCGGCCCGGCTTTTTCTTCGAGGATGGCTGGTTGGTAGCCCGCGACGTGCCGGGCCTGGGATGCACAGTTGAGTTATGACCTGTAAAAGCGCCAGACACCTTTCTCAGATGCCTGGCACCTGTCAATAAATCTGATAAGGAGAATCAAAATGGACAAGCAGATTATCGCCACCGACCAGGCCCCGGCAGCCGTTGGCCCCTATTCCCAGGCGGTGCGCGCCGGCGATCTCCTCTTTACCGCCGGGCAGTTGGGCCTGGTGCCCGGCAGCAAAGAGTTTGCCGGACCGGAGATCGAGGCGCAGACCCGGCAGGCACTGGAAAACCTCAAGGCCGTTCTAAAAGCCGGCGGTTCCTGCCTCAAGCACGTGGTCAAAACCACAGTCTTTTTGGCCGACATGGGCGAGTTCCCCCGGATGAACGTCGTGTATGCCGAATTCTTTCCCGAAAACCCGCCGGCCCGCTCGGCAGTCCAGGCGGCAGCCCTGCCACTAGGCGGCCGGGTAGAGATCGAGGCGATAGCCCTGGCCTGCGACTGTGAGGGTGGAGAAGAATCGTGTAGCTGCGGCTGCCACTGAACTTGGGCCGAACGTCGAGAAAAAAGAACAAGGCACAATGCCCAACCGAAAATTGAGCATTGTGCCTTGTTTCTTGCGTCTTGTCTAGTCGCCGGTGCTACCCAGGCTGGAAGACATCAGCGGCTCGCGGTTTGCCGCACGGCCACCGGCCCCTTTTTTCTCCCAGCGGTAGCCGGTGCCGGCCGGGATCAGCTTGCCGATGATGACATTCTCCTTCAGGCCGTACAGCCCATCCACCTTGCCTTCGATAGCCGCCCCGGCCAGGACGTTGATGGTATGCTGGAACGAGGCCGCCGACAAAAAGCTCTCGGTATTCAGCGCCGCCTTGGTGATGCCCAACAGCACCGGCCGCGCCGTCGCCCGCCGCCCGCCGGCGCGGGTGATCTCTTCGTTGATGTCCTGGAACACCAGCCGGTTCACCAATTCGCCGGGGAGCAGGTCGGTGTCTCCCGGCTGGACAACCGCTACTTTGTTGGTCATCTGCCGGATGATCACCTCGATATGCTTGTCATTGATGTTCACCCCCTGGCTGCGATACACCTGCTGGATTTCGCTCAACAGATAAAGCTGGGCAGCCTCGCGGCCCAGGATGCGCAGCAGGCGGTTAGGATTGATGGACCCTTCGGTCAGTTGTGTCCCGGCTTTGACAAAGGTCCCAGGGTCCACGCGCAGGCGGGCAGTGGTGGCAATCTCGTACTCCCGTTCATCGCGTTGCTCGCGCCGGACATAGATCATCGCCTGAGGCCGAACTGAAACCACCCCGGCCGTCCCGGCCGTGATCTGCCGCGCCCCATATTGAGCCACCGGGTCGCCCTCATTCACCACCTGGCCGTCCTCCACAACCGGCTTGTAGTTGGCCGGGATGGGGACCTCCACCGGGTAGGCCGAGTCGGGAGGCGTGATCAGCACCGCTGGCAGCTCGATGAATACCCGGCCCTGGTTCTCGGCGACGATGGTCCTGTCGCCATACTCAGCCAGCACATCCCCTTCGGTGACCGACTGTTCATTCTCCACCAGAATGCGATAGTTCTTGGGGATGAGGTACTCATCGGTCAGGACCTCGCTGTGCACCACCTTGAGCACGCGGACGCCATCCTGCTGGTGCAGCTCGACCCGGCCATCAATGTCAGAGATGACCGCCTCGCCCTTGGGGATACGGCACTCAAAAAGCTCCTGGACGCGGGGCAGACCGTGGGTAATGTCAGATGTGCCGGCCACCCCACCGGTATGGAACGTTCGCAGCGTAAGCTGGGTGCCCGGTTCACCGATTGATTGAGCGGCGATAATCCCCACCGCCTCACCCACCTGGATCAGCCCCCCCTTGGCCAGATCGCGGCCATAACACTTGGCGCACATGCCATGCCGAAGCGCACAGGTCAACGGCGACCGGGCATAAACCCGCTCGATCTTGAGCTGCTGAATGGCCTCAGCCTGCTCGGTGCTGACCATCTCCCCGGCACTGACGATCACCTGGCCGGTTGTGGGATGAACGACCGGGCTCAGCACCACCCGGCCAAAGACCCGTTCGGCCATTGTCTGGCCCATCTTTTTGCTGTCCTCCAGCGTGATCCAGATGCCGGAGCGGGTGCCGCAGTCTTCGGCATCAATGATCACATCCTGGGCCACATCCACCAGGCGGCGGGTCAGATAGCCGGCGTCGGCCGTGCGCAGGGCGGTGTCGGCCAGGCCCTTGCGGGCGCCGTGGGTGGAGATAAAATATTCCAGGGCAGTCAACCCCTCCCGGAAGTTGGAGCGGATGGGCAGGGCGATGATGCGCCCGCTCGGATCGGCCATCAGGCCGCGCATTCCGGCCAACTGGCGGATGGGAGTAAACCCTCCTTTTACAGCCCCCGAGACAGCCATCACCCGGATGGGGCTCTGCTCATCCAGGTTTTTGGCCACAGCCGCCGTAATGTCGTCGGTCGCCTTGGTCCACAGCTCCACCGTGCGCATATACTGCTCATCTTCGGTAATGAGGCCCCGGCGGTACTGTTGCTCCACCCGCTTTACCTCCTCGGCGACGAGGTTGATGATGATCTCCTTTTCTGGCGGCACGGTGATGTCGCTCACCGCGATGCTGTACCCCGACCGCGTAGCATACCGGAAGCCTATAGCCTTGATCTCATCCACCAGCTTGGCCGTAGCATCCATACCCAGCCGGTGGTAACACTCGCCCACCAGGTCCTGGAGCTTGCCCTTATCCATCGTGACGTTGACAAAGCGGAGTTGACCCGGCAGATGCAGGTTAAAGATCACCCGCCCTACCGTCGTCTCAATATAGGGCTGGCTGTTCCGATCCTGGGGCCGAAAACCGACCGCCGCCAACAGGTCGAGGATTTCCAGCTCATCTCCCTCGTCCAGACCCGCCACTTCCTGGAGCCGACCGGCTGCCAGCAGGTCCAGCACCTGGCCGATGGTGCGCAGCGAAGCCTGGCTCAGGAGGTCAACCACCTCATCGCTCAGGTCCAAAAAGTCTAGCGGTTCATCATCCAGCCAGCTCCGGTAACGCAACCGGATCGGGGTATGAAGCTGCACCTTGCCCAGCTCGTAAGCCAGCCGCACCTCTTCCATATCGCCAAAAACAGGGCGGCTGTCGCCAGGCGTGGGCCGCTCCATGGTCAGATAGTAACAGCCCAACACCATGTCCTTGGCCGGACCGACGATCGGCTCGCCGCTGGCCGGCTTGAGCAGGTTGCGGGTGGCGAGCATCAGCTCCCGCGCCTCGGCCACCGCTTTTTTCGAGAGGGGGACATGCACGGCCATCTGGTCGCCGTCAAAGTCGGCGTTAAAGGCCGCGCACACCAACGGGTGGATCTGGATCGCATCGCCATCTACCAGTTTGGGCTCGAAGGCCTGGATGCCCAGGCGGTGCAGGGTGGGCGCCCGGTTCAACAGCACCGGCCGCTCTTTGATCACCTCTTCCAGCACCTCCCACACCTCGGGCCGTTGCTGCTCGATGAGGCGCTTGGCCCCCTTGACATTGATCGCATAGTTGTATTCCACCAGGCGGTTGATGACAAAGGGCTGGAACAGCTCCAAAGCCATGCTCTTGGGCAGGCCGCATTGGTGTAGCTCCAGTTCCGGGCCGATGACGATAACCGACCGCCCCGAATAGTCCACGCGCTTGCCCAGCAGGTTGCGGCGGAAGCGCCCCTGCTTGCCCTTCAGATAGTCGGACAGCGACTTGAGAGGCCGGCGGCCCCGTGCCGACACGGCCTTGCCCCGCCGGCTGTTGTCAATCAACGAGTCCACCGCCTCCTGCAACATCCGTTTCTCATTGCGGACGATCACGTCGGGAGCGCCCAGGTCCAACAGCCGCTTGAGGCGGTTGTTGCGGTTCACTACCCGGCGATACAGGTCGTTGAGATCAGAGGTAGCAAAGCGTCCGCCGTCGAGCTGGATCATGGGCCGCAGCTCAGGGGGGATGACCGGCAAGACGGTCAGGATCATCCATTCCGGCCGGTTGTTGCTTTTGCGCAGGGCTTCGACCACGCGCAGCCGTTTGGTGGCCTTCTTTTTCAGTTGCTTGGAGCGGGTGGTGCGCATCTGGGCCCGCAGCTCCTTGCTCAAGGCATCCAGGTCAATCTGCTTGCAGATGTCATAAAAGGCCTCGGCCCCCATCGCCGCCCGGAATACGTTGCCCCAGCGGTCATGCAGCTCGTGAAAGCGGCTTTCGGTCAGGAAGGTCATCTTGCGCAGGCCACGCAGCTCCTCCTTCTTTTCATCCGTTTCGGCTTCCAGAGCGTTCAGTTGCTGAAGCAATCGCTCGTTCAGGACCTCCTTGGCCTGATTTGCCTCGTAGCGTAGCTGATCCCCCTCTGCCGAGATGAGCAAGGCCACATCTTCCATCTCTCGCCGGATCTGTTCTTTGATCTGATCCAGATGAGCGGCGACCAGTTCCTGAAGGCGAGTCAGGTGGGAACGCTCCACCTTTTCCCCCTGATTGATCAGCGGTGTATCGTGAAAGCTGAGGGTCAACGTTTCAGGGGCCGCCTTGCCCATCCACGTCTCCAGCCGGCTCTGTACACTGCGCACTTCGCCGGTCACCGCGTCGGTCAGAGAGGACTCGCGCTCTTCCAGTTCCTCCTCCTGGCTTTCACGGCGACGGTGCAGGTTCTCCAGAGCTTCCTGGAGCCGCAGATCGATCTCGGCGATCTTTTCATGGGTTGCCCTCTCCAGCCGAGTTCGCTCCCGCGTCATTTCTTCGTCCAGCCGGCGGAGGGCCTTGCTCCGCGCCTCCTCGTCCACGTAGGTGATCACGTACTGAGCGAAATACAGGACGCGGTCCATATTCCGCCGGGATACGTCCAACAGCAACCCCAAATAGCTGGGCACGCGACGCGTGTACCAAATGTGAGCCACCGGAGCGGCCAGCTCGATATGGCCCATCCGCTCCCGCCGCACCGATGAGCGGGTCACCTCGACGCCACACCGCTCGCAGGTGACGCCGCGGAACCGGATGTGCTTATATTTGCCGCAAGCGCATTGCCAATCCTTCGTCGGTCCAAAGATGGCCTCACAAAACAGGCCATCCCGCTCCGGTCGCAGGCGACGATAGTTGATCGTCTCCGGTTTGGTGACCTCACCATAGGACCAGGAGCGGATCTGCTCCGGCGAAGCCAGACTCAAACGCAAAGCCTTAAAATCCTTGAGAGTCAAATCTTTCCTCCTCCCACTGACCGTTCGAGATCTGACCGGGGACATTAAGGAATCTTTTCAGTCCCGAACATCCAATGCCTAATCTTCCAAGCCCAAATACCGAACCGTAGTCGCCAGATGGCGATGCCCCAATAGCTGCGCCACAGCCTTCAAATCGCCGCTATCCTGATACACCTTGGCGGCATAGACATACCGCAGCGCCTGCGTTGTCAGACCTTCCAAGCCTGCTGCCTGGGCATAATTGTTGAGCACCCGCTGGACCGACCGTATAGAGAGCGGTCGGCCACGCTGATTGACAAAGAGATGATCAACACCAGGAGCCGCCCAGCGGATAGCAAGGTAGCGGCTCAACGCCACGGACACCTCTGCTGCCAGGGGAACAGTCCGGCCTGGCTCTCCAGACTTGTCCCGAACCTGTAGGTGGGGCGGGTCGCTATCTGGATGAAAATCGGACAGGCGCAATTGAATCAACTCACCGAGTTTCAGCCCTGCCCCCAGAAGAACCTGCATAATCGCCCAGTCGCGAACCACCCAGCGGCGATAGCTACTCCGCACAGCAGCCAACAGGCGAGAGATATCCTCCTGAGTCAGAAGCCGGGACCGCGACGATGCCGTCTTGTCCAACAGCGGGACATCCTCCGCCGGATTAGCCTGAGTCCATCCCTGGGCCGTGGTAAAGTCGTAGAACTTGCGCAAGGCCTGAATCCGGCGATTAACCGTGGCCGGCGTTTGTTTTTTGGTTTGTTGCAAAAAGGAGCAGTACTCTCGAATGTCGGCTACATCCAGGCTGAGGGGCGAACGCTCGGCACCCTTGGCCATCTCACTCCATCGTAAGAAGCCTCTCAGGTCAGCCACATAGTTCACGATGGTAGCCGGCGCGAGAGCGGAGTCTGCCAAGTAGGCTCTAAACTGTTCTAACAACCTGTTACTTTTGATCGCACTTGCTCCGGTTTGAATGCACAAACGAACATTATATCCGTTTGTGCATACATGTCAAATCTGAAGATCGGTTTTGCACAAACCACTTTTTGCGCACGCCCTGCCCAGGCGGCCACAAGGGCGGGCAACCACAAGGGTTGCCCCGACAATCTGCCCGATGCGGAGTTGCGCTACTCTCACGCAAAAAGTTGACAGACACCCCACACCAGGATGTGATTGACATCATCCCCGCTGCAGGGTATAATGATCCCGCCACAAGCAGCGCACCGGAGAGAAGGCGAGAGCCATACGCTGCCCGCCCTGCGCTATCTTGTTACCGAGAACGATCCATGTCCGAGCCGAGCTATCTGACGCTCTATCACTCTGGCGAGTTGGCCCACCGCGCCGAGGTGGCGTGGGCAATGCTGGCCCATTGTGAGCTTTGCCCCCACCGTTGCGGCGTGGACCGCCTCCACGGCGGACGAGGGGTGTGCCGCATGGGCGACCGCCTCAAGGTGTCCAGTTGGAATCTGCATCCCTGGGAAGAGCCGCCGATCAGCGGCCGGCGCGGTTCGGGCACGATCTTTTTCTCCGGGTGCACCGGTCGCTGTCGCTTCTGCCAAAACTACCCCATCAGCCAGATCGGCCACGGCCAGGAGGTCAGCATCGAACGGCTGGCAGCCATGATGATCGAGCTTCAACGCAAAGGGGCCCACAACATCAACCTGGTGACACCTACCCACTTTATGCCCCACATTCTGGCCGCCCTGCCCCACGCCGTGCGCAGCGGCTTGCGGCTGCCGCTGGTCTACAATACCAGCGGCTATGAGCGGGTCGAAGTGCTGCGCCTTTTGGAGGGCATCGTAGATATCTGGCTGCCCGATGCCAAATATGCCGACGATGCCATCGCCCGGCAGCTTTCCGGTTTCAAAGATTATGTCAAAAACAATCGGGCGGCGCTGCGCGAGATCTATCGCCAGGTAGGCGATGATCTGTTGCTGGATGAAGAAGGGATTGCCCGTCGAGGGATGATCGTGCGCCATATGGTCCTGCCCGGCGGGTTGGCCGGCACAGCCGAGGTGCTACAGTGGATCGCCAGGGAACTTGCGCCGCGCATTCACATCAGCCTGATGGATCAATACTTCCCCGCCTACCAGGCCGTCGGCGACCCGCTGCTGGGCCGCAAAATCACCTGGGAAGAGTATGAAGCTGCCTTGGAAGCGTTCGACGCGGCAGGGTTGGAACGGGGCTGGCGGCAGATGACGAATGACGAATGAACGATTACGGTCGCCAGGCCGGAACCTGGTCGTTGCTGGTATCCCCCGTCAGCTTGACCAGATCGGAGCCGTCGGCAGCCATGATATAGATATCCCATTCCCCATCCTGGTCGGAATAGAAAGCAATGCGCCCACCGTCGGGTGACCAGGTGGGGCCATGCTCGCTGGAAAAAGGCGCTTTGGTGATGTTGACCGCTTCGCCGCCGACAACCGGCATGATATAGATTTCAGGAAAGCCATCGCGGGTGCTGACAAAGGCGATGCGCCCGCCGTCAGGCGACCAGGCCGGGTTGGTGTCATCGGCAGGGTTGTCGGTCAGCCGCACCAGGTTGCCCCCGTCGCGGTCCATGATATAGATCTCCCAATTGCCATCCCGCTTGGAAGCAAAGGCCAGGCGCGTGCCGTCTGGCGACCAGGAGGGCCACAGGTCAGAGGCATCGTCCCACCAGGTCAGCCGCTGCACATCAGAGCCGTCGGGCCGCATCAGGTAAATTTCCCAATAGAGGCTGTCGCGCACCGAGGCAAAGGCGATCCATTCGCCGTCGGGCGACCAGGCCGGCGAATGGTCCCTGGCCTCATCGGGGGTCAGGTTGACCGGATCGCTGCCATCGCTATTCATCACCCAGATGTCGTCATGGCCGCTCCGGTCGGAGACAAAGGCGATCCGAGAGCCATCAGGCGACCAGGTAGGAGCTGAAAGGAAACCGGACTGCCCGACACCCAGGCGGACGCGGTTGCTGCCATCGCTGTTCATGACATAGATGGACCAACTCTTCTCCCCTGGGTCCCGCGCCTGGTAGGCAATAGAAGGCACCGGCCGGGCAACGATAACCGGCGGGGTTGGGGAGGGTGGCAACGTCGGTGTGGGCGATAAAGTGGCGGTCGGCCTGGTGGTGGGCGACGGCCTGAGGGTGGCCGTCGGTGCAGAGCGCAGTGTGGCGGTAGCGGGCCGCACTGTGGGCGAGGGGGAGGAGGTCGCCGTCGGCGTGGGCTCGGGAGTTGGGCGAAATGGATGAAATACAACAGCCATCAACAGGATCGCCCCCAGGACCACGGCCGCGACGATCCACGGCCAGGAGCGGCGGCCGGTAGGCACCGCCTCGCCTTTCCCTTCCGCAGCCTGAGCGCCGGGCTGAGAGGTCGGTCTCCGGCGCGTCTTCCGGGCGGGAAGCTTGGCCACCTGCCGCTCATCGGGCTGCTTACTCTTATCCATCCCGGTCCATCGGGTATTGCGCACCACCTGCTGGAGGTCAATCCGTTCGCGCAGCCAGTCACGGAGCAGCGTCACCCGGAAGCGGTAGCTGAGCGCCCCCAGCCGCTCCAGGATGCCCCGCGCTGCCAGTCCGTCCAGCAGCTCGGTAACCCGGCCGCGCTCCACCCGCGCCCCGGCTTTGAGCAACAGGGTTCGCACCTCCTGAGCGGTGGCTACCCCCCGCGCCCCGCGCAGCGAGACCAGGGCAGCCAGGACAGCCTGCTCCTGCGGCGAGGACTCGTCCCACACCTGGCGAAAGTCGGCGATCTCGCGGTGGATCAGGTCCTCCACCACCAGGTCTACATCGCGCTGATTGACCCACCCCGTTGAGGCGCAGCGGTTGAACACCTCAAAACAGAGCAGATGCAGGTAGTATGGATGACCAGAAGCGATCTCGATCAGCCGGCGGGCAACGCCATAGTCATAAGTCAGAACACCATCCACCGGCCAGGTGATGAGGCGGGTGGCCTCCTCGCTGTTGAGTGGGCCCAGTAGGTAGCTGAGGGCACCGGCAAACAGCCGAGGGTAATCGCGCATCAACATATCCTGCCGGACGGCAGATATGGTCGCCACGATCGCTACATCGCCATCCCGGCCACGCCAATCGGCCAGGACGGTGACCAGAGCACTCAGCAGACTTGCATCCCCCTGGATCAGGGCATCCAGGTCATCCAGCAGCAGAACCAGGCATCGCTCCCCCAGAGCCGCCCGCACCTTGGGCCAGAAGGAATCCAGCAACGATTCGGTGTGGCCTTCAAAGTCGGCCCAGGCCGGTTCCAGGCCGGTCACACCAAGGCGGCGGCCCACCTGATGGCCGATCGCGTCGGCGATGCGCCACAGCAGCCAGTCGAGCCGCTGCGCATTCTCTTCCGACAGATCGACTTGCACCGCCAAACACTGCTCTGGCAGATGGGCAGGCAACTGGCGCAGCAGGGAGGTTTTGCCCATGCGCGGCGCAGCCGAGACAACGAACACCCGCCGCCCCTTCAGCAAGTGCTCACAGATCGAAGCGATCACCTCGCGGCGGCCAAAAAACAGCTTGGGGTCACCCGTTGGTTGGCCGGGTATATATGGGTTGATGGTGTCCGGCATCAGTCGCCTTTGCCTCTAGTGTCTTTCTACGCTATTATACCATAGACCTTTGTAGCCTCCAAACGGATGCCTCGGGGGAGAAACAACAAACAAGCCTGGCGTGAGGATTTGAACCCAGTTTGCGCTACCGTGAGACACGTGGTAAACTTGGCTTGTTTGTCGCAAATCGCACATTGCAAGGAGTTGACCATGAACAACACGCTGTTTGGATCGGGCTCCAGGCATCGCCTGTGGCGCCATTTCCCCATTCTGATCCTTCTCGCCGTGCTGCTGGCAGCCATAGGGGCCGAACCGGCAACCTCGCCCACGGCCGGAGCACAAAGTTCGGTCCAGTTTGACGAGGGCATAGACCCCGCCCTCTGGTACCTGGACCATGAGATCGAGCACTCCTGGCAGCCAGATTACCTGCACCTGGCCACCGGCGACCCGAACTCGCCTGACCACGGCGTCTACAACTGGCCCTTTGCCCTCGACTCGATCGGATGGAACATCCAGTCGTATCAGGACTATGGCGGGACCCCCTACTTTCATCACGGCCTGGATATGATGAAGGTCAACGGCACCAACGTCTTTAACCGGTCAGGAGGCCAGGTGATCAACATAGAAAACTACCGCCCGCCCAACGCCTTATACTGGGAGGTGGCGGTCCTGGACCCGGATGGCTACATCTGGCAGTACCACCACATTGACCGCAACACCATCCCGCAATATATCTGGGACAAGTGGTATGAGTACCTGGCCGATCCGGTAAATGGCGGATTCATCCCCGCCGATACCTACATCGGCGATATTGTCTACTGGCCGGTCTGGTCGTTTGGCAAGCAATTCAACCACATCCACCTGAACATCCTGGGGGCCGGGGGTGTGTATATCAACGGTTTCGAGTTCCACACCGCACTGCCCGACACCGATGGGCCTGAAATCCTGGCCGTCGGGCTGCTACGAAACGGCCAGATCTACCCTGGGAACGAGATTGACGGCGACTATAGCCTGTATGTTCACGCCCGCGACCTGGTGTTGGACAACGTCTATTACCTCCCACCGTACGATTTCACCTTCTCTGTGGATGGCGGGCCGGAGCAGACTACCTGGCGTTTCGATACCCTGCCGGGCGGGGCAGACCAGTACGCCTACCTACAGGATTTTTACGTGGTCCCGCCAACCTGCGGCAACTATGACTGCCGCGAGTTTTACATAGACCTGGGCTTTATCCCTGGCTCTCACTACGAGTTTCCGTGCAGCGGAGGGCCGCACACGGTTCTGGTGACAGTGCGCGACTATGCCGGCAACTCGGCCAGTCAGCTATACGCCTACACGGTCACCAACCATCCTCCCATCGCCCATCCCCAATCTGTGATCACCGCTGAAGATACCCCCATCGGGATCGTCCTGACCGGTTCCGACCAGAACTGCGATCCCCTCGCCTTTAGCGTTGTGGAGGGGCCGATCCACGGGACGTTGGGGGGGATTGCACCCAACCTGATCTATACGCCGACGGCCGACTACTACGGCCCCGACGCCTTTACCTTTGTCGTCAGCGATGGCCTGGTCACCTCAAATCCGGCGGTGGTGGGGATCACCGTGCAGGCGGTGAACGACGCGCCGGTGGCCCACCCTCAGGCCCTATCCACCGACGAAGACACCCCCCTCGCCATCGTCCTGACCGGCTCTGATGCAGATGGCGATCCGCTCACTTTTAGCCTGGTGGAGGGGCCGGGCCATGGGGCGTTGGGGGGTGTTGCGCCCAACCTGATCTACACGCCGACGGCCAATTACTACGGCCCCGACGCCTTGACCTTTGTCGTCAGCGATGGCCTGGTCACCTCAAATCCGGCGGTGATAACCCTCACCGTGCAGGCAGTGAACGACGCGCCGGTAGCCTACCCCCAGACGATCACCACCACCGGCGGCCAGGCAGTGGCGATCACGCTGGCAGGTTCGGACATCGAGGGGAATGAGCTCACCTACCTCATTGTCGCCGGGCCGGATCACGGTACCCTCAGCGGGGCAGCCCCGTACCTGACCTACCGGCCATTGCCCGGCTACAGCGGGCGCGATGCCTTTACCTTTATCGTGAACGACGGCGAGCTGAACTCAGAACCGGCGGCGGTCAACATCACGATCCAGACGGCCATCTATCTGCCGATGGTTATCAAACCATAAGGGCTACGGCCCTATCCACCCTCCCGCAGGCTGGCCCAACAGGGCGGTCAGGCCTGCGGGAGGGTAAAGGCCGCCGGTCTATGCTCCCCCTCGCAGCTCGGCACTCAGCTCCCGGCGCAGCCGGGCGACGATGCGCCCCACCTGATGGGCAACGATCTCGTCGCTCAGCGTCTTATCGGGGGCCTGGAAGGTCAGGGCATAGGCCAGGCTCTTTTTGCCCACCGGCACCGGCTCCCCCCGGTACAGATCGAACAGTTTGGCCTCTTTTAGCAAAAAGCCGCCTGCTTCAACAATGATCTTGTGCACAGCAGCCGCCGGCACCGTTTCATCCACCACCACCGCCAGGTCCTGCAATACGGCCGGGTAGGGCGAGATCGGCTGGGCGAGCCAGGTTGGCGGCACCTGGGCCAGCAGCGCCTCCAGGTCCAGCTCGGCAGCGGCGACGCGCATCTGGGGCAGGTCGAATGTGGCCCGCACCGCCGGATGCAGCTCGCCCAGGAATCCGATCTCGACATCGCCCACACGCAAGCGCGCCGTGCGGCCTGGTTGGAAAGTAGGGTGATCGGCCGGCTCATAGACCGCATCGAGGATGTGCAGCCGCTCCAGGAGCGCCTCGACCACACCTTTGAGGTCAAAGAAATCCAGGTTAGGCCCCGGCACAGACAGCCAATGGCGGTCGTCACGCACACCAGCCATCAGCAACGACAGGCGGCGCGGCTCATCGGGCAGCTCCTGGTCGGGCCGCGGGATAAAGACCTCGTCCACTTCAAAGATCGCCACCCGGTTGCGGAAATGCAGGTTGGCCGCCGCCGTCTCCAGGAGGCCGGGCAGCAGGCTGCGGCGCATCACCGACCGTTCGGAGGTGATAGGATTGGCGAGGACGATATATGATGCCGGGTCAAGTTCGGCTTCAGTGCGGCCGGGAACGAGGGCTGCCTCGCGCGCCAGGTTGGTGAGCGAGTAGGTGACCACCTCTTGCAAGCCGCAGGCGACCAGCAGATCGCGCACCTGCTCCTCCAGCTCCAGGGCACGGTTGGCCCGCTGTGGCGGTAGCCGGTCGGCCAGCTCGGTCACCGGGATGCGGTCATAGCCGTAAATGCGGGCGATCTCTTCGATCAGATCGGCAGGGTAGGCACAATCCAGCCGATGGTCGGGCATAGCCACCCGGATCGACTCGCGGCCTGGGGCCGCGCGCTGCACCTCGCACGTGAACTCGAGCGATTCGAGGATGCGGGTGATCTCGTCCAGGCGGAAGCGGACGCCCAGGTTACGCTCGACCTCATCGGTGGTCAGATCAATGACCACCGGCCGGGCAGGGCAGGGATAGGCATCTACCATGCCCCGGGCTATGGTGCCCCCTGCCAAAAGGCGCATCAGCTCGCTGGCCCGTCGGGCAGCCACCTCGGCCAGGGCAGGATGGATGCCCCGGCCAAAGCGCAGGCTGGCCTCACTGGGCAGCTTGAGGGCTTGGGTGGTACGTCGGATGCTGAGAAAGTGGAAATTGGCCGATTCAAGCAGAATGCTGCGCGTCTGATCGTCAATTTCGGTCTCCAGCCCGCCCATCACCCCGGCCACGGCGATGGGGCCAGCGGTATCGCAGATGAGCAGGGTCTGTTCGTCAAAGGTGCGCTCCACGCCGTCGAGGGTGGTCATCTTTTCGCCCGGCCGGGCGCGGCGGACGATGATCGTCGGCACGCTTCCGCCGGCGCGGGCCACCAGCTTGTCATAGTCGAACGCATGGAGCGGCTGGCCCCACTCCAGCATCACATAGTTGGTGATGTCCACCACGTTGCTGATGGGCCGCATCCCGGCCTTGCGCACCCGGTCCTGCATCCACTGCGGCGCAGGGCCGATCTGCGCTCCCTGGATGATGGTCGCAATATAGCGGGGGCACAGGTCGGGATCCCAGATTTCGACACGGGCCAGGTCTTCGATGGGCGGGCCATCGGTCTGCCAGGTAGTGGCGGGGTAGCGCAAGGTCGCCCCGGTGAGGGCTGCCACCTCCCGGGCCACGCCGATCATGCTCAGGCAGCGGGCCAGGTTGGGCGTCAGATCCAGGTCGAGGATGGCATCGCCCAGATAGTCGGCCAGGGGCATGCCCGTGGGCGCATCGTCAGGTAGGAACATGATCCCTTCGTGGCTATCGGACAGGCCCAACTCCTTCTCCGAGCAGACCATCGCCCGCGACGGCACGCCCCGGATTTTCGTCGGTTTCAGCCGTGTTTTGACAAAATCTTCCTGGTGGCCGTCGAACAGCTCAGCCCCCTCCATAGCAAAAGCCACCTTGAGGCTCACCCGACCCATCCCCTTGTACGGGAACAGGTTGGGCGCGCCGGTAACGCACTGCTCGATCTCCGGGCCGCCGTAGGCCACATCGGCCAGCACCAACCGGTCGGCGTTGGGATGAGGCCGCACCTCGACAACTTCGCCGACGACGATCCGCTCCCGATCCCACCAGTCACCGATGCGCTCGATGCTGTTCACCTCTAGCCCGGCCAGCGTCAACCGCCCCGCCAGATCATCGAGGGGCAGGGTAAGGTCCACATACTCTTTCAGCCAGCTTATTGGTACTTTCATGATGCTATTCCCTCACCATACCTAGAACTGCTCCAGGAAACGAAGGTCATTGCTCCAGAAGTAGCGGATATCTTCGATGCCATACTTGAGCATGGCGATCCGCTCCGGCCCCATGCCAAAGGCAAAGCCGGAATAGACTGCCGGGTCGTAGCCGCCATTTTTGAGCACCACCGGGTGGACCATCCCGCTGCCCATGATCTCCAGCCAGCCGGTGTATTTGCACACCCGGCAGCCTTTGCCCCCACACAGGATGCAGTCCATGTCCACCTCGGCGCTGGGCTCGGTAAAGGGAAAGTGGCTGGCGCGAAAGCGAACCTGGCGCCCCTCGCCGAACATGCGCCGGGCAAAATCAACGATGGTGCCCTTGAGATCGGCCATTGTAATGCGCCGCCCCACCGCCAGCCCCTCCACCTGGTTGAACATGATCTCCGAACGGGCCGTGATCTGCTCGTAGCGGTAGCACATGCCCGGCAGGATGACCCGGATCGGTTCCGGGCAATAGTCGCGCATGGCGCGGATCTGCCCCGGCGAGGTGTGGGTCCGCAACAGCACGCCCGGCCTGGTGGTGTAAAAGGTGTCCCACATGTCGCGGGCCGGATGATGCGGCGGCATGTTGAGCAGCTCAAAGTTGAACTCGTCGGTTTCCACGTCGCGGGCGCGATAGACCTGGAACCCCATCTCAGCCAGGATGGCATAGATCTCGCGCAGGGTGCGGGTGCTGGGGTGCAGCCGACCAGGGCGAGGCGGGCGGCCGGGCAAGGTCACGTCCACCTGGTCGGCGCTTAGCAACCGGGCCTGGGCTGCCTGGTTCAAGGCCTCGACCCTGGCTTCGTAGGCAGCCTCCAGCGCACGCTTGACTTCGTTGACCCGCCGGCCATAGGCTGGCCGTTCCTCGCGGGGCAGCGTGCCCAACGCCTTGACCGCCTCGGTCACCCGGCCCGTGCGGCCCAGGTACGCGCTGCGCCACGTCGCCAGCGCATCTTCATCGGCAACTGCCTCCAACGCCTTCATTGCCTCTCGTTCAAGTTCATCCAGTTTTTCAAGCATAGAACCTCCATAATCAAGATAGCGCCTGATCTACGATCTCGTAACAACCTCTACCAAAGTAAAACGCCCCCGCCCCCTCAGGGACGGGAGCGCCTGACCCCCGTGGTACCACCCTGATTGACCGGCTTGCGCCGGCCCTCTCTTTCTGCCGACAGCAGCAGCCCCTGCCGCGATCGACTGCCCCTATAACGGTGGGCTTCCGGAGCGAACTACTCTGGCCGATAGCAGATGACCGCTCGCCGATGGCAAAAGGTCAACAACAAACCGGCTATCTGCCATTTCCCTCGTCGGCTCAGGAGCGAACTTCGGCGGCTTCTTTCCCGGCGGGGCTTTCAGTCCACGACCCCACCTCCCTGAGGGCTGCCCCCCGCTTACTCCTCTCCGTCACAGCCTTTGGCGCTAAATTGACGATCCAAGTCCAACACCAAATTGGCCCACATTATACCCGGCTTTCAAGATTTGTCAAATGGCCCTTTGCCAACGCAGAAAGCGGGTAAAAAAAACGCCCTACTCTACCCCACGTATGGGAACCAGAAATCTGCAAGACGCCCCAGAAAGCCCGGTTCCCCCAGGCCCCATCCGGCTACAAGACTTGGTCAAAACGTGAATCCCTTACTTGACACCAGACTGTCTCTGTGCTAGACTATAAACCGGTATGAGGAGGTAGAGTTGGATACAAAAAAGGCGGCCCGCTGGCTCATATACCTGGTGCTGGCGGTTGTGATAGGGTTGTTCCTCTTTAACCGTTCGACTTTTCAACCGGCGGGGACCGAGACTATTTCACTGCAGAGCCTTGCCAAAGAAATCAAAGAGGGCAGGATCGAACAGATATCTATCGAGAAAAACACGGTGCACGTCACACGCAAGGGCGGCTATGAAGCCATTGCCTACAAAGAAGATGGCACAAGCCTGATCGAGACCCTTGGCAACCTGGGAGTCTCCGCCGAGCAATGGAGCAAAATCAAGGTCAAGGTAGTGCGGCCTAGCGGCTTGAACAACTGGCTGAACATCCTGAGCTGGGTGCTGCCGTTGATCCTGATCGGCACCTTCTTTCTCATCATTTTCCGCCAGGCCCAATTCAGTGGCAATCAGGCGTTGTCCTTTGGCAAGAGCCGGGCGCGGATGTTCACCGGCGAAAAGCCGACCGTGACCTTTGACGACGTGGCCGGC
>FWPV01002909.1_pt1 | contig 40387 bp, 55 predicted proteins | sample 2228371 | NCBI WGS metagenome assembly FWPV01 (sample SAMEA103939776, study PRJEB20133) | metagenome
GGCGTTTCTGCCGCCGACCTTTACTATATTACCACACCGCCAAACCGTTGTCAATAAGGTTTTTACTGGTTTTTCGTGGTAATTTACTTCCGGAAACATGTTAGTGTTTCCTTCATTTGTTTGTGAGAATCAATGCTTACGTTAGTAAGCGTTGGGCTGTGGAATTCGTTCCTCATGCCCTCACATCGTTTCTGTCTGTTTTTCTGTCTCATTACCGAGGCAGGAATTACATCTTATCATGTACAGCTTTCGGAGTCAACTGGAAGTTTAAGGCTTTTTTTAAAACAGCCATCCTTTATGAAGTCCATTCGATGAAGCTGCGCTTCATCGCTGACAGACAACATCGTTGTCTGGAAGGGACATTCTGTATTTTTGCTGGAACTGTAAAATGTTTAGTGCAGAACATATTGCTCTCATTTTGCGAGAACATTTAAAAATATAACATATAAATCTGAGTGAGTAAAGTGCGACTATATGATTAAATTGTATGATTTGAATATAAAAAGCGAAAATATCTCACTCTTTCGCTTTTTATCTTTACATTATGTTATCTTAAACACTTACAATTTAAATTATGCGTACAAACAATGAAATTTATTCATTTCAACGGACAAACCACATCGACAGGTGAAATCTGCATATAATAAGTATAGTTCTATGATGCCAGCTTGTCTAAAGTTTGTTGAAGGCTCACGAGCATGGCATCAATATCTTCTTTAGTAATGACCAATGGAGGTTGGAAGGCCACCACATCTCTATCCAGGCCGTTTTTGCCCACGAGGAAGCCTCTTTCCTTCATTTCCTCCAGAATCATATCTGTGATTTCTGCTGCGGTCTTACTTTGATCCAGCGTCTGGATCTGCATGCCTAACATTAATCCGCAGCCTCTGATTTCTTGAATAAATGGAGAGGACAGCTGCAGGAGCTTCTGTTTCAGATATTCTCCCAGCTCTTTTGCTCTGGCAACCAGATTGTTTTCATTAATATAGGTAAGCACACTCAAAGCAGTTTGAGCAGCGACAGGATTACCTCCGAAGGTAGAAGCAGAAGGCTTATTGTACGCCATTGCAATTTCATCAGTAGTTGAGAAAGTGGAAATCGGAATGCCATTCCCTAATGCTTTGGCAGTTACAATTATATCGGGCACCACATCATATTGTTCTATGGCAAACATTTTGCCCGTTCTTCCATAACCGGTCTGCACCTCATCTATGATTAGCAGCACATTATATTCTTCTAGGAGAGCTTTTACTTTTTTGACATAGTCATGAGGATACATTATTATCCCGCCGTTGCCTTGGATTGGCTCCATAAGCATTGCACAAATATCATGGCCGTGACTTTCCAGCACCTCTTCCAGCTGCCGCAGAGATTCGTCCATTGCCTCCTCATAGCTGCTCTCCTTCGAGTATGGTCTGTCTATAAAAAATATGTTTTCTTTTATCAGATTGTCATCCAGCCTCCACATAGGAATGCCTGTTACGCTGAGAGTCAAATGCGTTCTGCCGTGCAAGCCGCCCTTTAGTGCAATATAGCCGGTTTTCTTTGAATATAATCTGGCTAGAGCCATAGCTCCTTCATTTGCCTCTGAACCGGTTACACAAAAAAAGGTTCTTCTTATATTACCCGGAAGAATTCCGGCCAACCTCTCGGCAAGCTCAACCATGGGTTGAGTAAGATACAAGGTAGTGGTATGCTGCATTTTGCTGAGCTGCTCTATGGTATCCTTGAGTATTTCAGGGTTTGAGTGGCCACAGTTTAAAACGGATACTCCTGCAAAAAAATCTATATACTTCTTATTATGATGGTCAAAAAGATATTGCATGGAACCTCCTACTATTTGCGGTGGTTCCTTGTAAAAGGACGAAGTAGCCGGAAAAAAGTATTGCTGCCTTTTCTTTAATATGTCCTCTGGACCTATATAATTCATAATAGCACCTCTATTCTACTGTTTTGCACTTCCCAAATTTCATAGCAATAAAGAAGTTCAATTAATCTGCTTCAAATTTATATGACAGAGCACCTAATGTAAAGCCTGCCCTACTGGATTTCATTTTTTCATACAAATCCTTACATTTTGATTTGTCGCCAATAGCCTCTTGATAGACTTCTATAATGTACTTCAGTTCCTTAAGGTCGTAAGTTTGCCCTTCAATACGGAAGCTAACGTTCTTACCAAAGCTGAAATGAGGCAATAGAGGTAACAGGCATAATTCTTTGGATGTAAACAAATGATTTCTCCCATTCTGGTCTATATAGACGGGATTTTCACCCTTATCAGTCATCATAACCAATATACTGTTATCTACATATCTGTTGTCTGCTTCATCCTCAGGCTGTAAAACTTCTATATTGTCATAAAGATTATGCTCCAAATACATGACTCTTATGGGTCCATGTACAATAAGCTCCAGTTCTCCTTGCGCCAAAGTACAGAATTTAGCCAGTTCATTAATTTTAGTTTCTATTGAGACAGTAAACTCGCTGACTCCCTGTTCCTTATAGAAATCTAAGGCTTTGTGATTATATATGTTAAGGTTATAGTCGGTTACTAATTTAAATTTGTTGCTGTATCTCCTTATAGCACCTAAGTTTGACACCAGCAGTCCGTCAAACAAGTGTCCGTTCTTATTTAAATAATGATCAATATTATCAAATTGCAGCTCATTCATCATTTGAGGAAGAGCAAGATAAATCTCAGTACTTCCTTTTATGCTTACCAAATGCTGCAGCTGGTCTAAGCGCATAAACTCATCAGTCCACAGCACCTCACATGATAAATAAATTCGATCGGCATTTGCTTCTATGCAAAGCTTAGCTTGTTCGTAGTTATTCACTTTGACTGACAAACTGTGCTTGTAATTTATATCACTTTTAACGCTGCTTAATTCAGTCTGTGCTGCTGCAAGGACAGCAGGTGTGATTTCAGGCTCTTCAGAGGGAACGGAAAAAACCTTCCCGGTGGAATAAAACTTGCCTGTGCCTTCGTAGCGGGTATTGATAAAGTCCAAGCCGGGTTTTCCGAAAGCATAGGCATTAGTGAAATCCCTTTTGCGCTTTTCGAACAATTCCTGAGCTTTCTTCTTTCGGTCAAAGCTTAAGGGATCTTTGATATATCTGTCTATAGCTTCGCCATAGGTATTTACCAAGTTAACTATAAAATCAGTTTCTCTCATGCGGCCTTCTATTTTGAAGGAAGTGACACAGGCCTCGATAAGCTCGGGTATATGCTCATACATATACATATCCTTTGCAGCAAGTGGATATTCTGTTGGATACAAATTGCCATCCTTTTTTATCTTATACGCCCATCTGCAGGGCTTGAAACAACGTCCCCTATTGGAGCTGTTGCCCCATAGAAAGCTACTGTAATAGCAGTTGGCGCCATTGACGGTACACATATCACCATGCATGAAATATTCTGTTTCAATACCGGTCATATTCTGAAGATTCTTTGCAGTTTTCAAATCCATCTCCCGTGACAGAACTACCCTGGACACTCCATGCTCCTGAAGTGCCTTTACAAACTCAATATTGTGCACGTTCATCATAACTGAGGAATGAATTTCAAATTTGTTCAGCTTTTGCTCCTTGCATATCTGCAGCATACCTAAGTCCTGAATCAATATACCATCTGTATTTATACTATCCAAGAAGTGCAGGTATTCAGCAACTTCGTTAATTTCATATTCATTCAGCATATTGTTTACTGTGACATAAACCTTTTTATCTACCTCATGAGCCATTTCAACCGCTTCTGCTATTTCTTCATCGCTTAGGTTGAAACCCTTCCTGATCATCCTCATATTCAAGGATTTGCCCCCGAGATAGATTGCATCGCAGTTTGCCTTTACCATGCTTTTAAAGGTTTCCATGGTGCCCGCCGGTGCTAACAATTCGACTTTTTTATCATTAAAAAACCTAGCCATATTTCCTCCTGACAACTACTATTTCATACCTTCCATTTGCATACTGCTTCTTCTAATACGTCAATTAAAACAAATAGTACAAAGCCAAAAAGGCTTATTGCAACGATACCTGCATACATTCCCATGTAATCTATTCTTGTCCATGCATCCAGTATATAATAGCCTATACCAAATTGCGTTCCATAACCCTCGGCAAAGAACAATATGGAAAGTGCTGTTCCTATGGACAGTCTTAAGTTCGTAAGCATTGCCGGCAGTATTGCGGGAAGGGTTATGTACCTGAATATCTGAAGTCTGGATGCACCGAGACTTTTTATAGGATTGTAGGTCTCCGGAGAAATATTCAGTACTGCATCCCTCACTACTATAATCACTTGAAATACTAATATAAGTACTATAACTATAACCTTTGAAGTATCTCCAAGGCCAAATAACAGCATGGCTACCGGAAGCAGAGCTGTTTTGGGAACGGGATATGTAAAATAAACTAATGGATTCAGCACTTTATTCCAGGTTTTTGAATAAGCCATAAGCAGTCCGGTGGATACTCCAAGCAGCAGTGATATTCCAACACCGCATATCACCCTGTATAAGCTTATCAAAATATGAATATGCAGTCTATTGTCGTATAGATTATTCAGATCAAGATAAACTGCAATGGGTGTGGGAAGTACTCGAGTATCAACTAATATGGCTAATAAGTACCATAATGCATTAATCATAATAAAGCCTTGCAAAAACAGCTTTATTTTTTCTTTTAACTTCATATTTTCCATCCCTTTTTGATGATATTCCTGATATGTGCTGACAATTTGAGATATTCCTCGTTCTGTCTTAAATCTTCGGTGTTAAAAAGCGGATTGTCTATTGTTTCTACAATGTTTCCGGGACAATGGGACATTATAATGATTTTTTTTCCTATGTAAATAGCTTCTTCAATGCTGTGAGTTACAAATATCGTAGTAGGTTTGTATTGATTCCACACATCAATAAAAAGTTCCTGGGCTTCTTCCCTTGTCAGGGCATCCAAAGCCGAGAAGGGCTCATCCATCAGCAGCAGATCAGGGTTCATAATGAACGCCCTGGCTATTGCAGCTCTTTGTTTTTGTCCTCCGCTTAACTCCTTCGGGTATCTGTCCTTCAGATCGTTGATATTCAATTTATTCATGATGTAATCAAATCTCTCTTTAAACTCGCTGCTTATTGCTTTCTTCTTTATTTTAAGAGAAAGAATACAATTTTTCTCAACATTTTTCCATGGAAGCAGTCCAAAGTTCTGGGGGATGAAGCCGATATCATGGACTTTCGGATCTATCTTTACACCGTTTAAGGTTGCTTGTCCACTATGTTCCTTGATTATTCCGCTTAACACATGCAGAAAAGTAGATTTGCCACAGCCCGAAGGTCCTATAATAGCAATAATATCTCCAGATTCAATCTTCATGCTTATGGGACCTAATGCATTTACAATATTTGTTTTGGATTTATAGCTTACAGATAGCTCATTTATCTCAAGCATGGGATACCTCCAGAAGTTAATCGATTCCTACATTGCTCATTAAATCCTTTGGGTTCAGCTCTTTCCTTATCAAGTTGTTCTTTGAAGCCCAATCTATAACAGATTTGATGTCAGTTTCTTTCGGCAGGACGTTTTTTCTGAACTTCGGAAGCTCTATCTTACCTTTCATGTCGGCCGGATAACCCACAGTTTTTATTATAGTGTCTTCATATTCTGAAATAGGAGTGCTGTTTATGTATTCCACAGCCTGATTGTACGCTTTAAAGAAAGCTTTAATTTCAGCACTTTCGTTATTTATAGACTCTTCCGTAAAAGCTGTTACTGAAGTATAGATTCCTGCATCATTGGCGCTGCCAAGAAGTATTCCACCGTCTTTTACCGCAAGTGTGGAGAAGGGTTCAGGCAGCAATGCGGCATCTACCTTATTTGTACGCAGCATTTCAAGTCTTGTTGGTATGGCCGGAACCATAGCTTTCTGTATGCTATTCGGCTCGAGAGAATTTTTTTCCAAGAGTGTGTCCAGTGTGTATTCTATGCAGGTTTTCTCTGAAATAGCAACACTCTTACCGCTCATTTCATTAATTGACTTTATTCCCGAATCAGCATTTGCGATAAGCATGAAATTGCCATCTGTAGCTCCTGTTATCTTCACATCGTAATCAGCATTCTGGTAAAGGCATATAGCCACCTCATCACAGATGATACCGTCCAGATTTCCGCTTTGGAAAGCGGCATCCCTATCTTTTGCACTTTTGAAGGACTGAATATTGACGTCTATGCCTTCCTTTTCAAAGTAACCCTTTTCATCCGCAAGTATTATTGGTATCAACTCAACTGAGCCTATTGCTCCAAAGTTTAGGGTTTTTGCCGGCTTTTTTTCATTTGTCTCGATCCCTTGATTGGAAGCAGAACAAGCTGTAAGTGACACAAGGAGTATCACTGAGAGACATATAAGCATTATTTTATTAAACTTCTTCATTTTCGTTCCCCCATTTTTTAAATAAAGCATTTTCTATAGAAAGGCAGTCCAATACCTTCCCAACTACAAAGTCGATTAAATTCTGCATGGTTTGAGGTATATGATAATAGCCCGGCATGGCCGGAAGTATTGTGACATTTAGTCTGGCCAGCTTCAGCATGTTCTCAAGGTGTATGGCATTCAATGGGGTCTCCCTCGGCACAATAACCAGCTTTCTGTTTTCCTTCAAGGCTACATCAGCTACCCTGCATAAAAGGTTCTTGGCAAAGCCATTGCTGATTTCCGCAAGAGTGCCCATAGAACAAGGAATAACTACTGCAGCATCAAACTTATAAGAACCGCTGGCAACTCCAGCGAATAAATTGTTTATATCCTCCAATTGAACATGGCTGTATTGCTGCTTCAACTCTTGCACCCACTGCTCCAAATCTATTCCGGTTTCGTACTTCATCACCTTTTTTCCGTTGTCGGTACAAATTATATGGGTAAATATGCCCTTGTCCAAAAGTTCTTCGATAAGTCTTTTGGCATAAATGCTTCCACTGGCGCCGGTGATGCCTACCACTATTTTTTTCATCTGCAATCACTCCGTATAATCAAATTAAAGAATCAATTACTCCAGATATTAGAAATACGATGCTTACCAGCTGATTGATGCTGTAGGAAGCTACCTTCACATTGGCTAGATTATCTGGTGAAACCAACCTATGCTCTATAACAAACAATATGGATATAATGGCCAGCCCAACGAAATAAACAGCACCCAGCTGCTGGCTTAGGAGTCCCATAATAACCAAGAGACCTAGAGTAACTGCATGAAAAAATGCAGCTATCCTGAGTGCATTTTTCACTCCGAATCTGACAGCCATTGAATGTAAGCTATTGGCAGTATCAAAAGCATAATCCTGAGAGCCATATATTATATCAAAGCCTGCTACCCAGAGGGTGTTAGCTGCTCCCATAAAGAGTGGCAGCCAGGCAAGTTCACCTGATACCGCAAGCCAAGCACCAACAGGCGCAGCAGCAGAGGTTATCCCCAATACCAAATGGCAAGCCCAAGTGAACCTCTTGGTATAAGAATATATAATCAGCAGGAACAATGCGATTGGAGAAAGCAGCAGACACAGCGGATTAAGCATTGCTGCTGCAATTACCATAACTATAAAGCAAACCGTTGAAAATATTATAACCTCTTTTTTCTTAATCAAGCCTTGAGGCAGCTGTCTTGTTGAGGTGCGGGGGTTCTTGGCATCTATCTCGGCATCAATAACTCTGTTTATTGCATTGGCGCCAGTTCGGGCACCCATGAACGCAATAAAAATCCAAAGTATAGTATAGGGAGAGGGCAGACCTCCGCTGACCAGAAGCATTGAAATAAGGGCAAAAGATAATGAAAAAATAGTATGTGAAAACATAACAAGAGTACCATAGTCATGAAATTTCTTTACTAACTTATTCAATACCATATTCGGCCCATCTCCTAGATACAAGCTCTTTAATATCATCTGTCATTTCAATATCATCAGGCCATTCCCTTGTATGCCCTTCACTAGGCCACTTCTTTGTAGCATCTATACCCATTCTGTGCCCGTAATGAGGCAAGTCTGATGCATGGTCCAGGGCATCCAGCGGCCCTTCCGATATAACCACATCCCTTTTTGCATCTATATTGTTGAATACCTTCCAAGCTACAGTGGATAAGTCCTGAGGGCTTACATTCTCGTCAACCACTATTATCATTTTGGTATACATCATTTGACCCATGCCCCATAAGGAATTCATGATTTTCTTTGCATGTCCGGGGAAGCGTTTCTTAATAGATACAATTACACAGTTATGGAAAACTCCCTCCAAAGGGAAGTTGAAATCAACTATTTCAGGATGCTGCATTTTGAGAAGCGGCAGGAAAATTCTCTCTGTAGCCTTGCCCATGTAGCAGTCCTCCATTGGCGGCTTGCCTACTATAGTTGTAGGATATACCGGTTTTTTCTTGTGCGTGATGCAGGTAACATGAAAAACGGGATAGTAATCTGTTAAAGAATAATAGCCTGTATGATCGCCAAAGGGACCTTCCAATTTCAAATCCTCATTAACATCTACATATCCTTCTATAATAAACTCCGCGTCTGCGGGCACATATAATTCATTGGTAACAGATTTTACCAGCATAACCGGAGCTTTTCTCAAATATCCTGCAAACATCATCTCATCAATCATTTTGGGGAGCGGTGCTGTTGCTGAGTAAGTGATCGCAGGGTCACAGCCTAAAGCAACGGATACAGGCATTCTACCTCCAATTTTCTTATACTTGTCATATATTTCTCTTCCATCCTTATGTAAATGCCAATGCATGCCTGTGGTATTTTTATCATACACCTGCAGTCTGTACATTCCCATATTCTGTATGTGTGTCTCCGGGTCCTTGGTTATTACCAAGGGCAGGGTTATAAATCTTCCTCCATCACCAGGCCAGCACTTCAAAACCGGCAGGGTAGATAAGTCCGGGTTTTCCTCTATAACCTCCTGGCAGGCACCTTTTGTAGGCAGCTTGATTGGGAATACTGTAGCCATTCTTGCAAGCTTCGGGAGAGATTGGACCTTTTTCATAAGTCCAAGGTAGTTGGACATATCAATAAATTCCTCGATACCATTGCCTATATCATCCAGCTTTTCGACACCCAGAGACATGCTCATTCTTTCATAGGTGCCCATAGCATTAATAAGTACCGGATAGGGAGAGCCCTTTACTTTTTCAAACAAAAGAGCAGGGCCATACTGTTTTGATATTCTGTCCGCTATTTCAGTAATCTCCAGCTCTGAATCAACTTCTACGTTTATTCTTTTAAGCAGACCCTTTTCATCAAGCTGCTTGATAAAATCCTGCAAATCCTTATAAGCCATATTAACCTCCTCTATAGTAGAACATCATTATATAGAAAAATATCTATCAAAATTCTATCATAAATTGAGACCTGCTGCAAAAAAAGAATTCCTTGGAAAGAATATGTTCTTCCAAGGAATTTTTTTAATCAATTATTTTAAATAAAGGACATACTTGAACATCATCCAAAAGTGACAGAAGCTGCCGTAGAGTACGAAAATGTGAAACACTTCGTGAAACCCGAATACCTTTGACTTAAACCTCGGCCACTTGGTCCCGTAAATAATGGCCCCCACGGTATAGAGCATACCACCTGCTACCAGCCACATTATTGCACCAACCGGCATGGTTCTGACAAGCGGAGCAAACGCAATTACAATAAGCCAGCCCATAAAGAGATAGAAAAGTGTATATAGCCATCTAGGCGCATTAAACCATAATATCTTTAATATTATACCCACCATCGCAATTCCCCAGATGCTTATGAGAATGCTCCAGCCCCAGCTTCCTCTTAAAGGAATAAGGCACATCGGTGTGTATGTTCCTGCTATAAGAACATATATCATCATGTGGTCTATTTTCCTTAGTATAATAGACCCTCTTTCAGATACTACAAGCAGGTGGTATAATGTACTTGCCGTATACAGCAGAATGAGACTTGTTCCGAATATTGAAAAGGAAACAATATGCCAGACTGTCCCGTTTGCCGCGGCATAGCGTATCAGATAATAAAGTCCTATAGCTGATAGAACCGCTCCTATAAGATGTGAAAAACCGCTGACAGGATCTTTTAATTTGATATTCATCGTACCATCTCCTATAATACTATTTCATATAGTTATTATTACTACATGCCAGTATATCTATATTATATACTACGGTTATTATGTATTCAATAACTATTTTTATTCGTTTTTTCCCAAATATTTATGATTTCTTTACATGGCTTTTCTATTGCAATATGGATATTATAAGCTGTAGACGAGTATGGTATACTAGATATGAAATGAGGTGTTTATTATGGATTTTAATGAGAGCTCTTTTTTAAATATAATGGAAGAAATCGTCCATGGCGGCGATATAAGCATTTCAGACATACCTGACATAGAGCTTTATATGGACCAGGTAACTACTTTTATTGACAACAAGCTGGGATATCAAAAAAGGACTTTAAAGGATAAGATTCTTACAAAGACAATGATTAATAATTACACAAAATCAAAGATTCTTCTCCCGTCAAAGAAGAAGAGATACAACAGACAGCATATGATTCAGCTTATACTTATTTATTATTTGAAGCAAATACTATCAATTAATGATATAAATATACTATTTACACCTTTGTTCAATGGCATGGCTTCCTCCAAGGATGGAATGGACTACCTCGGCAGCTTATATAATAGTTTTCTTCAAGTGAAGGACAACAGCACCGAGGATTTTAAAGCAATATTATCCCAGAAGCTCAAGCTCATAGAAGACAAAGCACAAGAGTTCCCCGATGAGTCAAAGGAAACCTCCCGAATACTGCTTACCGTTCTTATGCTGGTAGCAACAGCAAGCATCCAGAAAAGGATTGCAGAAAAGATAATCGACGATTATTTGCAAAAAAAATGAGACAATTTATTTTGCCTCATTTTTAGTGTTCTTAGGTAATGTTATTTCAAATACTGCTCCGCCTGTGTCGCCGTTGTAAGCCTTTATACTGCCTCCATGACCTTCTATAATAGCCTTTGTGATAGACAATCCAAGTCCTATATTTCCTTTGTCTCCTTTATAAAACCTATCAAAAAGCTTACTCGCTTCGACCTCCTTGAAGCCTGCTCCATCATCGCTTATCAGAAGCCTTATATGGTCACCGTAATCGGCAACCCTTATTTCGATTATGCTTTTCGCATATCTTATACCGTTTCCCAGTATATTTATAAGAGCTCTGGTCAATTTCTCCACATCAAAGTATCCTGAATACTCTATCTGCGAATCATAGACCAACCGGATACTCTTTTCCTCGGCTAACGGTTTCACACCTCTTACTGCTGAATCGAATATATCGCAGATGCGGCATTCTTTATAGCTGAACTTTTCATCTGCACTCTCCAGCCTGGTAAGATAAATAATATCCTCTACAGTCTTTTTTAGCCTCTGGCTTTGTTCAATAATGATATCCAGGCTCTCCTCGGCTTCCTTACCCTCAACTAATCCGTCTTTTATGGCCTCTGCGTAGCCCTGTATTGACATAAGCGGAGTCTTCAGCTCGTGAGAGGTGTTCTGCAGAAACCTGATCTGCTTCTCGTCATATTGCTTTATTCTGCCCGCCATTTCTATGAAGCACCTGTCCAGCTCTTCAATCTCATCCCCGGTATGGATTGCCTTGGCATCCAGCGTCCGACTGGCAGAAAATCTCTCCAGCTTGAGCATCAGCAGCTTTAATGGCTTTACAATTCTTCCTGCAAATATCAGTCCAATAATCAGTGCAATAATGCCTGCTATTCCGAAGCTTATAAACTGAGTTCTCCTAAGCAGCACATTGAGGGCATATATGTTCTTCACCCTTGTGAATAACAGTATTTGACCCTTTAGCTCACTGTTCCTGCCCACAATTGGCACTATTCGACTGACATACCCTTTAACTCTCGAGGATGGGGAGTTGTAAATCTGCTCAATAAGCTTCTTGTCAACATCCTCTATATCCTTGTAAAGTATCCTGCCTTCCTTGTTGAATATCACAATCTCGGCATCAACGAAACGTCCTGCTATTTTAATGGTTCTTCTCACATTGCTTATTTTATCTCTTAGCTCATTCTCCTTCAGAGGAAGAGCCCCGAGTATAGACGCCATTCTCTGGCCCTCTCCTTGAAGCTGAGTGCTTGTCTCATTTATAAGATACCTTCTGGAGAGAAAAGTAAAAGTCACATCTGTTACCAGGAATACACAGAGAAGTATTGCAAAATAGGTTATAAGAATCTTTCTCCCGATTTTATTCATCTATCTTATACCCATATCCCCATACAGTGGTTATCTCTGCCTGGGATCCTATCTCAGAAAGCTTCTTTCTTATCCTTTTAACCAAATCATCAATAATCCTTGAGTCCCCTATGTAATCATAGCCCCATATCCGCTCTACCAATTGTTCTCTGCCAAAGGGCATGTTCTTATTCTTTACCAGGAACTCAAAAAGCTCATATTCCTTGGTCGTCAGCTTCAGCTCTTCTCCACCCTTGTCCACAGATCGCCGATCATAATATATGCAGATATCCTTGATGAGCACTTTGTCATCCTTTACTGAAGCCATCTTGTCCACTCTTTTCATCAAGTTTTTCACTCTAGCTACCAGCTCCCTTGGGCTGAAGGGCTTTGCCAGATAGTCGTCTCCCCCTATCTCCAACCCCAGAACCCTGTCGAACTCCTCGTCCCTGGCAGATACAAATATTATGGGCAGCTCACTGGTTTTTCTGATTTCCTTGCAGAGCTCCAGCCCATCAACACCGGGCAGCATTATATCCAGCACTATCAAATCAGGACTCAGCCTTCTGATTTCATTTACAAGGTTTTTACCATCCTCAAAAAGTGTGACCTTATAGCCTTCCTTTTCAATGTACTTTTTTATCAGATCCCTGATGGTCCTTTCATCATCCACTACAAAAATGTGCTTCATTGAATTCACCTCTTCACATGTTCGTGGTTCCTTACATGATCCATGCAGTATTCATAGTCACCCTCGCATTCCGGGCAATATCTGAAATCCATTTTCGCGTCATCCTTTTCGGTCTTGCCGCAGGTTGTGCATTTATGTATGGTAAAGTTTATTGGAAGCTCTGACTTGAACCTCCTCCTATTGTTGTATACCTGTCTGTTGCTCTTGGTCCTTGTGAGGATGTCCCTGCCAAAGAACAGGAAATAGTTTATTATTGAGACTATGGCAATGAGTCTGGTGGACATGTTTCCACCCAGTATTGTAAAGATTATGAAAGCCCAATTCAACATTGCAAGATATTTCATCTTTACCGGTATCACAAAAAACAGCAGCAGTTCATAGTCAGGGTATATTCTGGCAAAAGCCAGGAACAGTGACAAATTGAGGTAAAGCGCTGTAGCCCCATACCCTGTGATAAATGCAGCAATAGTAGTGCCTATCATTCCCGTAAGGTAAAATGTATTGAATTTGAAGCTTCCCCATTCATGCTCCAGTGCGTTTCCCACCATATAGTAAAAGTATAATGTGAATAAAATCCACATAGGGGATGTATTGGGAGGTATAAATATATAAGTGATAAGCCTCCATACCTCTCCCCTGAGCACCAGCTGAGGTATGAGCATCAGCTTGCTTATTACAAACCCTCTATTGTCAAAGTAAGATAATGCGTATACAATGCCTGTAATGCCTACTATATACGCCATAAGACCTTTGATTGCAAACCTGCCTAATCTTCTCTCAAGTTTATCGAGCCAGTTCAAAAGTATTTCCCTCCTGCTTTCGTATAATTAATTTTGTGCGTTCAGTATAGTCTTATTATCAAATAGTCGTCGCGCTCCAGAAATCCAAGAGCCTTATATGCATTTAAGGCCGGGGTATTATACTTGTTCACAATAAGCGTAGGCAGCTTGCCTTTGTGTATTATCCTCCCGCACAGCTCCGAAACCACTGCCTTTGCATAACCTTTTCCCCGTTCTTCCTCAAGTGTGTACACAGCCCCTATCTGGCTTGTACTGTCAGTGAAGGTTTGTATGCAGGCCTGTGCCATCAGCTTATTATCAATTGATAATATTATAAACTCTTCCAGTTCGCCTTTCTGTGACAGAAGAAGCCTGGTATCCTCTATAGTTCGCTCAGCTCCGAAGCCTCGCAGGTAAGCCTTTCTCACAAAACTCAGAATGTTTATATCATCAGCCCCTGACACATCAATGAACTCTGTGCCTTCAAGCTTAAAGGGCTTGAAATCGCTGTTCACACAATAGCTGCACTCTTCAAACTCTCTCAAGGACTTATAATGCCTTATGGACTCAAAAAGCGGCCTTATGAGCCGATCCACCCCCAACAGCATATTGAATTTCCTTATTGTCATCAATTGAGAAAAGTAAGGTATAGCTCTTATGGACTCATAATGTGGAATACAGCTTCCTAAATTGTAGAATGCGATAATACCCCTTAAGGTATTTTCTTCAAAATATCCGAAATAATCGCCGCAGCGAAGGACATTACTCCTGTTCATTATGCCGAACTGCAGGGCGTTCCCAATAAGAAAAGCTGCCTCTTCCTCATTCCTATCCAAATATTCAAAAATAGTATCCCTATCCCACTCATTCAATTGCCTGAACAAAGCATATCACCCCTGTTTTGACCCTTAAGGCCAATAAAGTTGTACTATGGAACTTCGGAACATTCTTTTTGATATAATTATATTCCTCTTAGTCCCATTAGGTTACAAGATGTGCCCTGCTCTTCTGCTATTTCTGAAGGTAATCGGTTCTTATTGGATAGAATACGTCAATTATTCTGCATGAAGTCAAAGCCTTTCCTGAGTGCATTACATTGGGAGGGATGACAACGACGGATCCCGGTTCAAGGACTAAAGCTTCGCCATCCACTGTTATTTCAAAGCTTCCTTGAATAAGATTAACTACTTGCTCATGAGGATGGGCATGTTTGGGCAATGCGTTACCTTCCTCAATGTTCCAATATGCTATGGTCATATTTTCTGAGTGCACAAACTTCACATGATAGCCGGGAACCATTTCCCTTTCGGCCATTTCATATAGTTTTGTTAATTTCATTGAAACACCCCCTGATAATATTATAGACTATTTTGAAATCAGATTATAATCACTTCGCAGCATTGACATTATTATTTCGTTATGAAACCTGCCCTTGAAATACTCTCTTTCCCTTGCCACGCCCTCATAAGTGAAGCCCAATTTTCTAAATAACCGCACCGATGCGCTGTTCCCCGATATTATGCATGCCTCAATCCTATTTAACTCAAGCACAGCAAAGCCAAAATCAATGAGCGGTCTCAGTGCTTCTGCCATATATCCTTTGTTCCATTCACTACTCACTAATCCACAGCCTATTTCACACCGCCTTGATGCATAATCGAAATTCATGAATGCACATGTCCCTATCATACGGTTATCTGTCCTCCTGACAATACCCCAACGTATCTGCTTCTTCTCCTTGTACTCCCTCCTGTAATTATATATTATATTCCTGGCTTCGCCAATTGTCCTAATTGGTGCAAAAGAATCATATTCCGCAACTTTGGGATCAATATATAGTTCATGAATGTCATTGGTATCACTTAATGTAATTTCTCTCAGTACAAGCCTATTGGTATTTAATATAGGAAAAACATTCCAATCCATACGTTACAGCCTTTCTATCAGGTTTTGGAATGTATATTATCCTACATTTCTACAATTATGTATTCAAGTTTTCTTCGTTATCTTGCTCCAGTCCCAACGTTCTTTAGGTTTATCCAAGTCTTTGCATATCTCCTGTTCGATATTCCTGCAGATGAAGTATGCTGCTATGAACATTATATATCCAGAAATTATGCAGACAATTGATTCGCTGCTATAATCCGCTATGTTTCCTTCCATCAGTTGCCTAAGCTTAGCATCAATACTCCTGCTGTGCTGCAATTTATCCATAAGCCCTTCTATGTGCCATGCATCTGCCGCAGCAGTCAGGGCACTTATAACGGCAAATACTGTCAGCAGTATAACAGCAACATTTTTGATGCCATTATCGCTTGCCCTATAATTAACTAGAAAGTTCTTGATCACGAATATCCCACCACATGCAATGAGCGCTATACTCATAAAATAGATAACAGTAGTGTTATACATGACACCCTCTCCTTATAAAGTTATTGGACTATACTACTTTATTGCCAGCTGATCTCTGCTTCTGTTATCATTATATCACTCAACCCATATACTGGAAACCAACTCTTGGCCTAAATAGTGACTTCGACCCTGTTGCCATCCGGGTCCAGTATGCAGCTTTCATAATAGCCATCCCCTGTAGTCCTGGGTGCGCTTATAACCTCATACCCGTCCTGACTAAGCCTTTCAGTGAGTTTGTCAACAGTATCCCTGCTTCCTACAGAAAATGCCATGTGTACGTAACCCAAGTATTGCTTGATCTTCTCCCCTGGACTGGGAAGTACCGATGGCATTTTCATGATTTCCAACCTGGCTCCATCCTCGAACTTAATAAAATATGATTCGAAGTGTTTTTCAGGGTTTAAATACTTATCGCCGGCTTTTCCGTCAAAATACCGCGTATAAAAGGCTTTCAACTTTTCTAAATCATCGGTCCATAAGGCTATGTGCTCTATTCTCATATTTGTCTCCCTACCTTAATTGAAAGTACTAAATCAACTATATTGTATCATAAAAGTCCACTATTTTCCTTAATCGCTTCATATTCAGACTTCAATACTCCCATAAAAATTGTATCGGTATATGCGCCACTGATATCACCCTTTCAATTTAGAATAAAAAAGTTAGAATAGAAAAAGCCCCACGAAGTCCTTGAAAGTGACTCCGTAGGGTTATCTACGTGTTTACAATAATGCTTCTTTGACTGCTTCCCAAAGGGCGTCACACAATTCTTCGCCTTTGTAATCTGTTCCATAATCTATATATTGTTCAATGTCCTTACCAACTCCGAAATCATTGGAATCTTTCTGGCGATTAACATAGAAGTTCCCGTTGCCATATCCGCATTTATTCAGGATTTCAAGCATCTGGCCTATGCTGAGGAGCGGCATGCAATCCCCTTTGCCGTATACATCAGGTCTCTCATACTCAAATATAAAATCCTCTTCGTTGTACTCTTCCGTATCAATTTCTTCTTCATCTACTTCTGTCTGCTCCTGATTCCCCCAGCCTCTTAGCGCTTCAAGGTTCATTAGGGTCATATAATAGCCAGACCTTGTTTCTCCGATATTCACATGCCCAATGACAAATTCAAAAATATCATACTCATTGTTTTCTACGTCCTTGCAGAGAAACCCCGCTGCAAGATCATATCTTTGCGGAGTCCAGAGGTCATTAAGCCTGTCCTTCTGATATTCAGTAAGCTCCATAAGATTTTCAATTGTTATATGCTGCTTCATAATCCTACCTCCTGTATATTAATTACTTTCTTTTGATTAATAATCCTTTATGTAACAAGCTATCCCGCCCTCACATATTTATAATTATGGGAGGTGATAAAATGTATAACGGGCTCCATACTCACGGGTACAGTGGTGATACCACTTTCAACTTCGGACATGACCATGGATATTCAGGCATTACAACCTACAATTACGACATCCGCGGGCACATACACAACGCATACGGAATAACCACATATGACGACGGCCACACTCATTACTACCGCTTTGTAACAGGTCCTGAAATAGAGGTTAACGGCGGTCATATTCACTACTACGAAGGTATTGCCTTAATAAACAATCAGCACATCCATTACCTTTATGGATATACCTCACTTGGTTAGCCTATGACTGAATTCATTAAGAACAAACCCATCCACTGCTTGAAAGGCTGGTGCTGTGTTTAAGTGTTTTATCCACAGTGCCAGCTACAGGGTACTAGAACTCAAGCTCCAAGTATCTCCTGTACTTGCTGTCGTCAATTTCTTTTTCCCCTGAGCAATAGAATTCTATTTTACCCTTGCCGTCAATGCTCAATCCCCTGTTTTCCAACAAATTCTTGAGTCTGCTTACCGTTCCAAGATTGCCGTCTATTATGTCAACCCCTTGAGGTAGTATGATTTCAAAGTGCTTCCTATAGAATACGAAATGCGTGCAGCCTAAAACAACTGCGCCATATTCGTTCAGGTCATACCTGGAAAACTCATCTAACAAGTATGGGATTACGGTCTCTTCATCAAAAACAAATTTCTCTGCGAACTCTACCAAGCCGGGAAGCGCATGCAAATCAACAATATCCTCTGAATCCAGTTTTTCAACCAGATCATGCAGCTTCTTCTCTCTGACTGTAATAGGAGTCGCAAGCACAAGCACCCTTCTGTCATCAACCTTTTCAACTGCGGGTTTTACCGCTGGCTCCATACCGATGATGGGAAAGCTGTATCTTTTCCTCAAGTCACTTATAGCAATGCTTGTAGCAGTATTACAGGCAACTACCAGGGCTTCAACCCCCTGGCTCGCAATAAAATCCACAGCATCAAATATATAACCCCTGACCTCTTCCTTTGGCTTTGTACCATAAGGAACATGCTTAGTATCGGCATAGTACAAATAATCCTCATGGGGCAGCAGTCTTATTGCTTCCTTCAGTACTGTCAGCCCGCCTATACCGGAATCAAAAACACCAATACTCATATTTATCTCCTCAAATCCTATGAAAATTAAGCTATAGTAGTATTATATTACCTTAAGGTCAAAATTTCCTTATAATTATATAAACTTTTAGAAATTCTTTTTATTATTCTTCGAGATGGCTTTATTAATTATACAGGCCCCAGACACTTCTTAAAATCAGAACTGCTCCGCTCACTATAAGCAGGTATATGGTAGCCCTCCTCACCGTCTCCTCTTTAAGTCCTGTATCCACTTTTGTACCTATATACATTCCCAATGCTACTGCCGGTGCTACGAAAACAGTGAACTTCACAATCTCCAGCGTCATTATTCCAGCAGCAGAATACCAAAACAACCTGAAAATGTTGTCCACCAGAAATAAACTGCACAGGTTTGCACGGAACTGACTCCTGTCTGTACTTGTCCTGCTAATGTAAGCCACAAGAAAAGCACTGATTCCATACATCCCTGCCAGTACCCCAGATACCAGTCCTACTATGACAAGCAGTACCTTGTTTCCTTTTCCTGTGCCCTGCTGTTCAGGCTTGCGGTACAGCATCTCAATTCCAAGAGCAACAATAACAACACCCAGAATGGACTTAAGGAGCAGATCGTTTCCTGTTTTCAGCAGCATAATGCCTGGTACTACTCCCGCAAGCAGCATAAGGGATAAAGGTGCCACTGTCTTGAAATTGATGCTCTTCCTATTCTTCCATACAAGATAAGCATTGGTAGGTATGCTGATAAGCAAATCAACAGGTGTTGTGAACCTGTTGGCTACAACAAAAGAAAATAACGGTGCCATTACAAGGGTATTCCCAAAGCCTGTGATCCCTTTTACAAATAAAGCTACAAAAACTACTGCAAATAAGTATAAATTCTCAATCAATCAATATTACCTTCACTTTCTTCCGTGAGGACATGCATACAGACACATTCCACAGATATTGAGCTTTCCCGCAGATGTCAGAGAGTTAAAATATTCCTTACATCTTTGCGCATCGAAGCGCATTTCTCTAGACTCGCCTTCTTCAAAGCCCCTGCCCTTGATTGCATTTACAGGGCATATATCGGCACAGACTGTACATTTACCGCACTGCTGCTCCATAATGCCTTTCCCAGTAGGCTGAAGTGGTGCATCCGTCAGTATCGATACCCACCTTACTCTAGGTCCATTCTCAGGTGTGATCAAGAGGCAGTTCTTGCCTATCCAGCCAAAGCCGCACAACCTTGCTCCCAGCTTGTGAGAGAAAGACCCACAAATCCTGTCATGGTCTATAGTCCCTGAGGAAGGTATCGGGAGCACCCGATATCCCTTCTCCTGTAAGCAGCTGGTAAGCACTGAAGCCGCCAAGTCCAGCCTCTGATTTATAATATCATATGCAAAATGCTTATAATTAAATGCATCATTGTATTGCTCCCTATAGGTTAGCCGATCTACTATTTCTTTAGGTAAAACAATGCCCATGGTTATACAGTATGGATAATTGTCTATGCCCGTACCTGCTTGATCAACGGCCGAAGGTTCAACCTTAGACAAATCTGCTACACCGAAATATGATACCATGTGATTCGTGGAAAGCTTCTGCAGTTCATCATTCATATACATGAATCCGCCCCCCCTCCATTATATACTCATTTCAATTATATATAACTGCATATAGGAATATCAAGCTTGAATAAATTGTTTGCTGTCCTTTGTCTTTTTTGTAACCATATTAGGGCTAAATCATAATATGAAATTAGCGGGTACTGTAAGGGGGTCCATGTATGGTAGAGTATCTCTCACAATTCAACCTGATATGGTTGGGAATTCTTGCGAGTCTTTGTGCCGGGCTGGCAACCGGAATAGGCTCAATACCTATATTTTTTACCAGGAAAATATCCAAGAAGCTGCTTGATCTGCTGTTGGGGGCAGCTGCCGGAGTAATGCTTGCAGCTACTTCCTTTAGTCTTATTGTACCGGCCATCGAAAAAGGCGGCGGGGGTATAAGGGGTGCTACTATTACTTTGGTGGGTATATTATGTGGAGGTATTTTTCTCGATTTCATTGATAAATTCTTTCCCAACACCAACCTGCTCTCAAATGCAGTAAACGGCTATGGGAATAATGGCAAGGATACCGCAAGTATAGGCATGAGCCCCAAACTTAGGAAGGTCTGGCTATTTGTCTTTGCAATTACCGTTCATAATTTCCCCGAGGGTCTTGCTGTAGGTGTCGGGTTTGGCGATGGCGACATAATAAACGGACTGAGTCTTGCAATAGGAATAGGCTTGCAGAACTTGCCGGAGGGTCTGGCTGTTGCATTGCCGCTTCTTAGGGAACAATATACAAAAGGCAAAGCCTTCCTTATAGCTTTATGCACAGGTCTGGTAGAGCCTATCGGGGGACTCTTAGGCGTTGCCCTTGTACAGATATCCAGGCCGATTCTTCCTTTTGCCCTTGCTTTTGCTGCAGGAGCTATGCTCTTTGTCATAAGTCATGAGATAATACCTGAAACCCAGAATCAGCAAGGCCACTCCAAGCTTGCCACCCATGCCCTGCTTGTTGGGTTTGTGGTAATGATGTTCCTGGATAATACATTGGGATAAATTGTTTAAAAATTAACTTTCTTGTACGATGAAAAGAGCTGGTTAAAAACTATTATTATTGAGACAATAAATGGTATAATTACGTTAAGAAAACCATGAGAGGAGCAGCAGTATGATAAATAGGGTTAAGGTAAATCTAGAGGCCATCGAGGCTATGCTTTATTTCTGGCAGGCAGTGAATGACCGGGAGAACCTCTCAGAAATGTACATCTATGATATTGCAGCAATGCCAGGTTTGGCACTTGCATACGAGATTGGATTCAACGAAGAGTCTGTCCGCAGTGCTCTTAGTGCTATCAAGAACAGGAAGATATACTCCAGAAGCAGCAAAAAAGAAGGACGGTTCTACAGCAACAACCTGTGGATGATGGAGGATCTGAGTTATACCAATTCAATGGCAGCCCCATTGAAAAAGCTCAATCTGGAATTTTTAGCCGGTGATTTGAATTCTAAATACCCAAACCCGAAATATAACGAGCTTGAAGTAATATTCTCCCCTCTTCATGTAAAGGACTATATTATCAAAGGCAACAGACTGATAATAAACTTTTTCAAAGTAAAACCAAGAGATGGCGAAACTTTCATAGAAGATACTGAATTGAAGGAGTATATAAAGGAAAAGCTGGAAGAGCTGCTTTCAAAATAATGCACAAAAGCCTATGCCCCTTGATATAAAGCTTGGAGTATAGGCTTTCCTTATTGGTTTATTGCATACATAAGTATATATTTATACTACACCTGATTCTATGATGGAAAAAATAATATTATCACTGTCGATTTCCGCCATTGCACCATAGGGTAATATCATCATCGGGGCAGTATGTCCGAAGCTCATGTTGCAAAGTATCGGCAGTTCTGTAAGTTTCAGCTCATCTCTAACAACCTTTACAATAGCCTTTTTATAATCCTCATAATACTGGTTGTCGTAAGGTTTTCCAAAAATAATGCCATTAGTTCTGTTCAATATGCCTTGGGCGCCATAGTTTCTAAGCCAGTACTCAAAATATGCGGGATCCGGCTTATCCTCAGAAGTCTCAAAAAACAAGATAGTGTCATCCCACTCATTGGTATCAGGCCATAACTCCGTACCCTTCAGCATCTCAAGAACCTCAATACACCCACCTATAAGACGTCCTCTTACAATGCCGCTTCCTTGGAGCAGCTCATATCCAGTATTGAGCTGTAAGTTCCTTTTTATTGCCCTATTCTTTTCTTCCCATGGTAAACGCTCACTTGTCCAGCCGGGAGAGGGCTCTATTGTACCAATTGCCGAGCTGTTGAACAATACCTTTTCAATCCATTGCCTTGTATAGTCATACAACTCCACATTCTCTGCAAGCTCAGCAAGTATTGACGGGCCATAAAAGCTCGAAAGTCCAGCCTTGTAGCACATCATGTGAGCAACAGTGGTATCTGAATAACCGATAAATATCTTGGGATTATTCCTTATAACATCAAAATCAATGTATGGCAGCAGCCTCACGCTCTCGTTTCCGCCAATACAGGAAAAAATGGCTTTGATTGATTTATCCTCAAAGGCCTTCATCAGGTCTTCGGCTCTTTTTTCAGGATGGTTGTATACATACTCCGTTCCCATTAATGTATTTGGCATCTCAACAACATTCAGACCGAATTCATCCTCAAGCCTCTTTTTCCCCACATTGTATCTCCATATTATATCACTGTCTCCTGCCCCACCCCATGACAAACTCACCGTTGCAACCTTGTCGCCGCGATTTAGCTTTTGCGGTTTTATCAATCTCATATATACCACTGCCTTTCCTCTTATTGCTTTAGGGAGCCCATTATGGGCTCCCTGTAATTCTTATTCTGCATTTAACTGTCTGACCGGTCTTGCTTCTATATATCCCCTGTAGCCCATCGGTATAAGCTGGAATCTCGGTCCATCCTCATCAGCCCACTTAAAGCCGTAAAGCTCAGGATTATACTTCTTCATAACTTCCCATAGCTCTCCGATTGCTTCTTCAAACTTCTCATCCTTATAGGGCTGCCCCTGGAAAACCATAATCTTGCAAGGTGCAAGGTCAATCAACTCATAGCCTTCAGGCACTTTGCCCGCATAATCCACAGGCACTTCTACCCCCTGAGCATACTCTGATGTACCGGGCTTGCGCATATTTTCCGGCATCCACATTCCTATAGGCTCATAGATGGCTTCTTTGATTCCGGTCAGCACATCCCATATGTCACAGCCTACTTCCTCACAGTATTCAAAGTAATGAGTCGCTTTAACACCGCGTTTTAGTATCAGCTTTCTTGCTGGTCGGTCAACCACTTGAATAAAAACTGTATTGGTATTAGGATTTTTACACATATTATCCTCTCCTTTTTGCAATTTGAGATAATAATCACGGACGCTATCAGGCATAAAAAGCTTCAAGAGCGGCCCATTCTTGCTGTAGTATTTGGGAGTCACTCCAAACTGCTTCGAAAAAGCTCTGGTAAAACCTTCGTGAGAGTCAAATACAAAATCAAGGGCCACATCAATTACTCTAATATTCCCATCCCGCAGCTTGACGGCCGCTCGAGACAACCTCAATGCACGGATGTAATCAAAAGGAGTTTTTTCGGTTAGCTCCTTGAAAATCCTATCAGCGTACCAGGGTGAATACCCTGCCGCTTTTGCAAGCATATTAAGTGTGATTGACTCAGTCAGATGCTCTTCAATATAAACCTGCATACGCTGAACCGCTTTTACCTTTTCCCAGCTTTCCATGATCTCACCTCCTGAATAGAGGATAACAAATCGATACCAAGGTTTTCTTGACTTGTTTTGCTATTATATATTCACGTCCTCAACTTTTGTGCCCTTTTTCTTAAAATCTACCTCTGCTATTAATACACTGAACAAAAGAATAGCTGCACCAGCATATCCCCTTAGAGAAAGAATTTCTCCCAAAATTGCAAAGGCAAAAATAGCTGAAAAGACAGGCTCCAATGAGAGAATAAGTCCTGTATGAGTGGCACTGGTATACTGCTGCGCTGTTGTTTGTACTATATACCCTACTGCTGTGCACAGAATACTTAGCGATAAAATGGAAACCCAAGAAACAGTGGTGCTTGGAAGCTTTACCGTCTCAGTAAACATTGAAACCAGCAGGCTGAAGAGACCCACAAAGCCCAGCTGCAAAACGCCAAGAGCAATAGAGTCAACCTTCTGGGTAAAAACTCCTGTTGCCACAACATGTATAGCGAATAATAAGGCACATAAAGTACAAAGGAGATCCCCACTGTTAACGCTTAATTGACTATTCAGCGTTAACAAAGCAATACCGATTGGTGCAATGCATACACCAATGATTGCTTTTTTCTCAATCTTTTGCTTCAAAAACAGTGCTGAAAGTATCGGTATGAAAACTACAGAAAGGCTTACTAAAAAACCTGCATTTGAAGCGGTGGTGTATTTCAAGCCAAAAGTCATTGATATGAAAACACCAAACAGTATTATTGCTAGAATCAAAGCATATTTTACAGTTGTTTTATCGGACTTTAAAATATTCTTGTAAAAAACATGAGCAGATACAATGAAAGCAATTATGAAGCGCACCGCCGTCAGATTGAAGGGCTGAAGTACATCTAGCGCAAGCTTTGTAAGAATATATGATGCCCCCCAGAAAACTGTAATCATCAGCAGCATCAGATCTGCTCTAACTTGTCTGGTCATAGGCTGCACCCCCTAATAAAATTTTCTATCCTTAAAGCATATGGACCATTAGTTCTTCATCTAAATATTTATCACGAAACTTAAGAGCATTTTTCTCTACTCCGTATACTTCAAATTCACATCTTGTATACAGGTTTCTGGCTTCGGTATTTGTCATAACTACGCCTAGATTTACCTGCTCCAATCCCTTCATTTCCTTCGCCCTGCTTAAGGCTTCCATGACCAAAGCCTTCCCGGCACCTTTTAAGCGGGCCTCTGGCATTACGTACATTGCAACTATTGTAGCCTTGTGCTTTAGTTTTTCTCTCCGTTCGCGAAATAATCCGACCATACCAATTGGTCTATCCTCATCATTGAAGCATCCCAAAATAAATTCCGAATCAGTAGATTCGTAAGATTCTTTCAATCTCTGTTCTATTGAGCTTAAGGGTTTATCCTTCTCCTCTTCATAAGAGGCACCGAATGACTCAGGACATTCCTTTAGCGCTCTCAATCTCAATGCCCAATATTCGCTGGCATCCTCCTGCTTAAACTGCCTTATGTACATACCCTCACCCTCCTCTTTCTTAAAATCCCTGTTTGCTCGTTATGAATTCGAGTATGTCTTCGGGTCTTTGTAATAGATATGCAGATTCAAAACCTTCAGCACTTTTCACTCCCCACAAAGCCAGTCCAAATTTCGCACCTGCACCTTCTGCACATTCCTTGTCATATTTCGTATCTCCTATATACACTATATCTTCCGGTTTGTTCCCCGATATCTCCAGAAGCTTCAGTATAGGCTCCGGATCCGGCTTATGCCTGGTAGTATCATCTGCACAAACCACATAATCAAAATAACCTATCAGTCCAAAAGGAATAAAATTACTCTCAAACTCTTCTTTTGACTTTGAAGTGACGATTCCGGTTTTTATACCAAGCTCTTTAATTTTTCTAAGGCAATTATCAACCCCATCAAAGACTTTAATGGAATCACTAAAATCGTCCATGTACTTAACCCACTTCCCAATAGAATATTCTATGTCATTAATTCCAAGCTTTTTTAACGTTACTGCTCCGGGTATCCCAAATGCAAAGCTAAGCTCATCTTCTGAATATGCTTGTCCCAAATCTTCTTTTAACACTTTTTGCAATGAAGAAATAATAGCTTCTCCAGTATCAATGAGAGTACCATCTACATCAAAAACTACACATTTAATCATCTTAACTCCCCCTCAAAAACAATAATTATTTTTATACATCTTTTTCGTCCCATGAAGCTTCACTGATTATGAAGTATCTCCTTCTATATTCTGTCAGGATAATGTCATAAAAGCATTGATGATTTTCCAGTATTATACCACAAATGGTATTATTGTCTATACAATAATACCATAAATTTCCTCGTATTAATCATTTGTCTTGTCTGAATTTAAAATCATACAAAGTGTAAATCCAATTGCCGATTATAGCAACCGTCATCAACCACCTTAAAAAAATACCCAATGCATTACTTGGGTTAGATAACAATGCTAATGGTATTACACAAAGCATTAAAGTCATAGCTAAAAATTCGCCTTTTTTCTTTCCGTATCGCTTTTCTAAAACCACAAGCCTAAGGATTTGTATAATTATGACTAACACCATAATGGCATCAGTATACCTCATAATACCCCCCCTAATAACCATTAATCCCGATATTTTAAATTATCATTTACTTCTTCCAGATAGTAATAAGGTCCTGATAATATTAATCTATCTGCTTCTATCTTAATGACAATTCTCTCCAGCCACAATTGTTATTATTGCTCAGCCTTTGCCCGCGTCAAACTCATTTGCAATATCTTTCTGCATAGTTATACTCCTTGCGTATACTCCATGTAATAAAATTCTGCTTCTCCGGAGTCCATACTCCTAATATGTCTATATTTTGTCTCAAAGCCGATACTCTCATAGCATCTGATTGCTCTTTGGTTAAAAACTCTTACTTCCAGCCCAATCTGAGTATCAGGATATCTTAACTGACTTTCATCAATCAAGACCTTCATTATATCTTTGCCATAGCCCCGTCCGCATAAGGTCGGCCTCAGCCCTACTCCAAGAATGCAAATTTCATTCTCAAGATGTATCCTTCCATAAGCAATTAGCTCATTATCTTTACTAATACCTACGAATTCTCTTTCTCTTTCCTCTTCAATTGATAGATTCCAACCGTTCTTAACTACTTCCTCCCAATCAGAAAAGTTGTATATGGAATAGACTCCTTCATACTTCCAAGTACATACTTCCTTCGCCATATCTTCGTTTAATTCACTGACTATATATTTGTCCATTCTCCACCTCCATATTAGCAACAAATTTATGTACTGCTTTCCTGCTCTTAAGAATAGAAACCTCTTTCCCCTGAGAATGCCTGTGAAGCTTTTCAATTATCCACCTTCTGATAGATTACTGCCTCAAATATATCATTAAAAAAGGAATGAAATCTGCCAAAAAGTGAACTACCATTGCAAATACCAATCCATTATTCTTATAAATGTAGCAAAGTCCCACTCCAATTACAAATGAGAAGTAGAACCCCTGATGAAGCAACCCAAACAAAAATGATGACACTAAAGCTCCCGCAGCAATGCCAATAGCTCTTGACTTAAATAAGCAGTCCGTAAATTGCACAACAACTGAAAATGCCAAAAACCTATACACAAGCTCTTCAGTCAGTGCAGCTCTCAAAGACAAAAAATATGGTTGATAGAAATTTGAGAACTTTAGCCACGGGGCATTACTTATATCACTGCAAGTCAGAACCAGAGTATTGAAAACTACAATACAAGACCCAATGAAGATAGAAATGAGCAGTTGCTTGCTATTTATACCCCTTTCATACTTCACTTGCCAAACTGGAAATCCAATCTTTTTTACACTTTCCCTGCCTATCAAAACAGCTGCAATGACAAGCATAATATCAGCAGCTACAGGGGCATGATTGCCATAAACATCCGTCATTCCGAAATAGCTATATAGTAATAAGTCAAGGAATAGAACAATTAATGCAGTAGATAGTACATCTACATATTGTTCTGACACTTTTCTTTCCATATGACCTCCTAAAGCATACATTAAGCCATTGAATCATTTTTGTCCGGAAATATCATCTACTGTTGCCTCCGGATGATGATATCTTCCATTTTTTTCAGTATACATTTTCATATATTTCTTGGACTTAATTTGAATTGATTGCACAGGACAATAATTGATACATGCATAGCATAAAAAGCATGGTGACTTTTTTTGCCATTCAGGCTTTTCATCAACCATTTTTATTTTTCGGGATAAACAAACCTTTTCACATATACCACAGCCCGAACACTTTGTATCAGTATAAAAATCTTCACCTGAATATCCTCTGACATCAGCCATACTAGAACCTAAATGTATCCATAAAGGATTAACAGGAACGGTAATTTGAATGTCCTTTTCTTGATATCTTTCTTTATTTATTATGCTTTTCTGAAACGAGTCAAGCCTGGTCTGAACATCTGCCTCCAACTCTGCTAACTCAGCATTTGTGATTTGATGCCAATTGTCAAACTTAGAATCATTGTTAGCCATATTTAGAATTAAATATGAATCTAAACCTTTGCCCTTCTTCTTCAATATTTTATCTATTTTTTTGAATGAAGCACTGCAGGGTGTGCCTGCCCGTGTCGCTATCACGAATATATATTTGGCCGTATGCAAATCGAGTTTCTTGATGAAATCCTTTACAATCACAGGAATTGTCGCAAAATGGATAGGAAACACAAAGCCCACAGTTTCACCATTAGTTTTTAATACATCATTATTCATAAGGCTTGCCATCGGTATAAGATTCGTTTCTGGAAGCCGCTTCTGCAATTCTTTTGCAACATGTAACGAGTTGCCAGTTCCTGAAAAATAATAAATTTCAGTATTCATAAAAAATCCTCCTCTTTTCACTTTATAAGCTGTTTTAGATTCATTTTAATATATGACTTTCAAATGAGATGTAGTTTACCTACTTTCTATGAGTATTCGCTTAATCTCTTCTTTATCCCAATTTTTAATCTGTTCAACTATGCCGGGAACTAAATTAAAGTCGCATGCTTCTTCAAAGCGATTGCGCTTCAGAAACCCAAACTCTCATTGACAATAAAAACTGTCATCCTGCCCTTCACTGCTTGTCCCTCAATAACAACAAAGTTATAGCATGCTCTTTCCGTTGATTGACAATCTACACATTCTCCTAATTCGACACATGGAGGGTTGAGGCCAGCCCGTTTTGCATTTGCAGGAGCTGAAATATTCCTGACGCGTTTAACTGCCTCATCCAGTGTATTAACTATCTTGTTGGTTCCAATTACAACAATGACTTTTTCAGGCCCATAAATCATCGCTGCTACTCTGTTGCCACTATGATCTATATTTACCAGATGTCCTTCTGCTGATATCGCATTAGTGCCTGTAATATACCAGTCCGCAAGCAATGACTTTCTTTTCTGTTCCGTTATCTCTTCTTTACTTTTAGCTATTGTCTTATCAAATACAATATTACCTCTTTCTGATAATATCTTGGATATGTCCATATTAATCAACGTTTGCGAATTTCCAATACCGACAGTGCTATCCAATGGAATCATCTCAACAGCCTTATCACATGCTTGATGGATATTCTCGAAATAATAAGCATTAATATTCCGCCCCTCGAGGTTGCTTATTAACCTTTGGATATTCTGTTCTAACATTTAATCACCCCCACAACTAGAATGGACCAAACAGTAATTATATTCTTCCGAAGTTTCTTAATGCACAAAGAATCTCAATGGTGATGTATGGCTGCCAATATTCCAACCCATGCTCGTCATTCCAACCGCCATCTTCTCTTTGTGCTGCCTGCAGGTAATCTAAAAACTTATCTGCATATGAGTTGGGAATTAACTTAGCTAGCTTGTCGTCAGGAGATTTTATAAAATGAAACAATGTATGATATTGACTTTCTTTGGCGCTTTCTGCACATTGAATAATATTCGTTGCCATTGCACTCTCTGCACCAATTGTTTCTTCACTTTCGCCAATATTCGAATAATAGTCGAAGGCATGATACGCCATAAAAAGCCACTTATTTGAAAGTATCTTGTCAGTATTTAAGTTCTTTGAAACCCATCCGCTAGTGCTCTCCTTCAGTAAAGGCGTTAAATATCCTAACCTGCTTAGATTGCCAGCTATTGAATCTGGAATTGTAGGATCAATATCTTTCGCCATCCACCAAGCATGAGGATAATCATAAAGAGTATCCGGAGCTTTAAATGAGCCATCTCTATTTAAATTATTCTCAAGCCACTTAATACTACCATCTAATAAACTCCCTATGGGCATACCGGTATCTCTGTTAATAGTTAAAAGAAATTCTAGAGATATTGGATTTGAATCAGGGCACTTCAAATCATGTTCAATTCCATTGGCCCATCCCCCGTCATCGTTCTTATAGCAAAGGAGTGACTGATGCAACTTTTCCAAGCTCCCATCAAAAAATAAAAAGTCAAATAGTCTTTTCTCCCATAACAAGCCTTTGTCATGAACAAAGTACCTGGCTTTATCAATTGAAACCATTATTTCCCCTCCCCTTAATACCAAACCCAATCCACCTACCATCAATATCTTCAACAGTTCGCATTGACAATAGGCCATTGTTTGCTGAAAATCTCGCCGAAGTCAGCATTATGGTTAATTATACCATATTATTCTTTTTGGTAAAATAACTGGAGCATCTTCTACTATTCTTTATAAACAAAAAAGGTCACCATGATTGGCAACCCCTAAACTCTTTTCATAGCATGCTCGACATCCGCTCAGCACTCTCTGCCAGGATACTGCATATCCTCTGCGTGTTTAGACCATTCTTCATGGTAGCTTGTCATGTTTCTATCTCGTATATCCTTGACTTTTCACCCCAAAGCATATACCCATCTTCAATACGTTTCCAACCATATTTCTCGTAATATCCATCATGGTCTGTACTTAAGTAAACCTTCGGAAATCCAAGCTTACTTGCTTCAGAAATTGCATGAGAAAGAAGCTTTGATCCCAGCTCATTACCTCTCTCATCTTCGCTTACATATAATGCTGCAAGCCATGGCCATAAGTCCCCACGGCTAATAAAGTCATTAACAATCAACCCACAGCATCCGATAATTTCTTCACCCTTCATAGCCAGAAACCACCTTGGCAATGGGCTTTCTGTTGTAATGCTATGTTCTATACAATCATAATAAAGCATATAATTGTTTTCATTTCCAAAAGCTTTGTGAATGTATTCCGTTCCTATCTTAAACAAGTGTGGATTATCCCTAATCCCTAATATTTCTGTCATTTTGCAATACCCCCTGTTTAAAATGATATTATTTCTTAAAAATCTCCTTATTGCTGGAACCTTCAATGAGTTGTCCCACGGTTCTGAACTGTCCGAGCCAAAACATCAATGCATCATCTCGAGTATAATCCTCGTCTATATGCACTTCCCTAATCTCTCCAATAAACCAGCTATGACTGCCCTCATAACCAATCTGGTGGACTACTTGACACTCAAGACTTACCGGGCATTCCTCAATAATATAGCTATCAATCTTGTTTCCTTGCCGAGGTGTCAAGCCCGCTTTCTGATATTTATCTCCATCTCTCCCCGAAAATGTGCCGCAAATATGTAACTTGTCCAGCTGATCTTTAGTAGGGATATTTATCCCAAACTCTTTCTTTGCTGTTATCAATTCATATGTGTACTTCTCCGGCTTAATTCCTACCATCACAGATGGAGGCTTGAATGAATAGAAATGAAATGCTCCCGCCACCATAATATTCGTATCCACGGTCACAAGTACAACTGGAAAAGAAGGTAGTGCAATAATCCCATCATGCAAATTTTCGCGAACTATCTTCATTGAAAATCCCCCCTTGGATCTACTAGAGATTATCCTTTTACAAGTTTGTTAGTAAACACGTCCTCTTAAAGTCCAATCCTCTATATTCGCTCTAACTGATTCTCCAAAAATGCAAACCTGAGCACTACTTCTCTTGAAGAAATTCTTATCTGTTTGATCTTGAGTAAAGCCATATTCCTCTAGAATTGACTTTGTCTTTTCAATAGAGTCTCCTGGTCTAACACCATAGATGCTGTAGTTAGGATCTGATATTTCTATCCACCCTGCTTTACCCTTCAGTAATCCACCTACCGGGTAAGCGATTGTAACAGCAGAATTGCCATACTCATAGAATTCTGCACCGAAGCCGCCGATAGGACTTCCTTTACCCAAAAGCTTCTCCACCTCTGGATGTGTCATTAATAGTTTGACACCCGATATGTCCAAATTTAGATTAGTTCTGTACGCATCTATATATGGAGAAAATACATACCCCAAGAGAATCATTGCAGCTAAGCAGATTATGACAATTAATAAAATCTTCCTTTTAATCTTCATTTAGAATCATCACTCCAATTACCTGTTACTCAATCATCTCTCCCCCAAATAAATTTGAATATAGTTGATAGTTTCCTTCATCAAAGCAAACAAATATAACATTTTCAATACCTTCATTATTGCTCAGATATCCCGCTACAGTCGGTACTGCTATCCTAGCCGCCCTCTCTTTAGGGAATCCATATACCCCAGTACTTATATTGGGGAATGCAATTGTCTTTATATTCTTTTCTTCTGCTAATTTCAAACTATTGATATAGCAATTTGATAAAAGTCTGTCCTCCTCATTATTACCGCCATCCCACACTGGACCAACCGTATGGATAACAAACCGTGCTTTTAGCAGCCCACCTGTTGTAATGACAGCTTCACCCGTCTTACATCCACCTTGCTTACTTTTTATAGCTATACATTCTTCAAGTATTTGCTTCCCTCCTGCCCTATGAATGGCGCCATCTACCCCGCCGCCACCAAGCAAGCTGCTGTTTGCTGCATTTACTATCGCATCAACCTCAAGCTTTGTTATATCTCCTCTGATGAGGCTGATTCTATTTTTCTTTGATCTTATATCCATTATGAAATCCTCCATTAATAGGACAGTATACAATATGCTTGTCCCTCTTGCTCTTCCAAATTATCCGCCCCGCAAAGCTATGAACAGCAAATACACTGATGTCATAGACATCTTCTACATTTATAAATCTTGCATCTAAAACACTAATTATATCTCAGGAAACCATATTTTTATCTCACGCTCAGCACTTTCCACACTATCCGAGGAATGAACAGTATTTTCAGTCTTTGATATTGCAAACCGACCTCTTATCGTTCCCATCTCAGCCTCTAATGGATCGGTTGCTCCATTTATTTTTCTTACCATCGTTATAACATTATCTCCTTCAATAATTAAAACACATACCTCTCCCCTTGTAATATAACTGATAAGCTCTTCAAAGAATGGCTTATCCTTGTGCTCTATGTAATGGGTTTTTGCAATTTCTAAAGAAGGCTTTATAATTTTTGAAGACGATATGTGAAGCCCTTTTTTCTCATAAATAGAAATAATCTCACCCATTAATTTTCTCTCTTTAGCATCTGGTTTGATAATTACTAATGTTCTTTCCATAGTTTCATCCTTTCTAATATTGATATATTATAGTATTCTGTATCATTATAGAAATTACCTACCCTGTATGTGTTAAAGCTTCTCTTTCCTGCTTTTTTAAGCTTTTATAAATCAAATTATATGACATATCTATCATTTCAATTACTTTTTCCTTGGGGATATCCATATTTGCATCAATTGTATTCCAATGCTTCTTATTCAGATGGTACCCAGGTATTACGCCTTCGTACTGCTCTCGGAAGGCAATTGCAAGCCAAGGCTCACATTTTAAGCTGATTACATTTTTTTCATTTTTGATATCCATAAATGCAAAAAACTTGCTTACCAGCTTAAATGACATGCAATGGCTATCAAAAGGAAATTCAACTGTAACACTTGGTTTGCTCTTGCAGTAGTCAATCAACTCATTTCTAGTCATTTTAAACCTCCAATTTGTTATTTATCATAGTCATACGTATATGATCCTGCCATTCTCCATTTATCTTTAAATACTTATATAAAATCCCTTCATTAATAAACCCCAGCTTCTTGGCAACCTCTAAAGAAGGTTTATTTTCAGGCATAATATCAGCTTCTATTCTATGCAGTTTATACTCATTAAACATAACATCTATACCCTTTCTAGCTGCTTCAGTAGTATAACCCTTATTAATCTCATCCTTATCCAACCTATAGCCTATATGGCAAGATAGAAGAGAACCCCATTGAATATTATTAAAGGCAATTGCGCCTATGATTCTGTCATGATTGTTTTTATTAAATATCCATAGCCTTAATGAATTTTTATTTGTAGCATTCACTAAATCTTCTTCCAAGTGCTTTTCTTGAAATCCGATTGTGTAAAAGCTCTCATCCCGTAAAGAAATCCATTCTTTTAGAAAATCTTTATTTCTTAAATAGTAATCAACTACCAGACTCACACAGGTTTTATCTAAAGTCTTTAGTATTAGTCTGTCTGTCTCATAAACTTTTATCATAAAACCACCTCATGCACTACCCGCTTCATAAAAAACATCATTTTCTCATCACTGAATCCCATTTTCCTATATAGCCCCTGCGCTCTCTCATTGCTTAATTCCGTATGCAGCTGAACTCTTGTATATCCATTCTTTTCAGCAAAATCAATTAAGCATTCCATTATCTTTTCCCCAATACCACTTCTTCTATAAGGTGAAGCTACGTATAAATCATCTATTGTCAAAGCTTTGCCCCTGGACCACATACTGTAAACCGTCCATGTATTTGCATAGCCTATTACTTCACCGTCAGCTTCAGCAACAAAGATCAGTATATGCTCCGGCATACTCAACGCCTCTTTAAATGCAATTGTCATTTCTTCTTCTGTTGGTATCATTAAGGATGACCAATAAGGGCTCTCAGCCATTACCTCGTGCATAAAAGCCAAGTTAAGCTTAATAAATGCCGGTTCATCCATTGCTTTACATTCCCTAATAATAAGATTACCTGACATAATTCTACCCCCTTAATACCCCCGCTAAGAGCGACAGAGTAAATCGTGCGCATCGAGCATATAGCCTGCTGTATCATCAATTGCAATCCCCGGTCTTATTGATTGCAGTTGCTTCAAGCTTAAAGTAGAAGTCTCTCCATATTTGATATATTTAGCCGGATAAGCTCTGCTCGCTTAATTCAACGGTCTGATGGCGGCCATTAGTTTCTCCCTTATTTTACCACACATTTTTGCCATAGAAAACACCAGGTGCCACAAACAAATCTTCTGCCGGATTTGAACAAGACATGGGGCTGTCATTTGATAAGTGGAAATAAATAAAATATCTAATAAAGCTAACAATAAAATTATTCATATCAAAAGAGGAGAAATTAACTGTGGAAGAGGGTCTAAAATTAATTGTTAAATATGAAAGGCTGTTGTTTCATACAAGATATGAAGACTGGTTAAAACATAGTGTTTTTACAATCAAATGGTGGATACTTTTAGGACTTCTGGTTATGCCATGGTTTATATGTTATAGATTGGTAGATAAAAAAAGACTGCAAGAAATGTTTCTTTATATTTTCGCTGCTTCATTTATCTGATGTCGGTTTATTTAATAGCTTTAGAAATACCTCTCCTATATTGGGATTTTCAAAACCTGCTGAAGTTAAAAGCAGTTTACTCATGATGGTATACCCCCTAAAACATTTTTAAATGGACTACGCTATCTCATGACTTCCATCACCCAGCTGCAACAAGCTTCTGAGGGTTATTTTCGGAATGCCGAGTGCCCAAACCGAGCTTAAAGCCAAGTAGCTATAAATTTATATTATTAATTCAAAGCCTATCCAAGAATAGGCCAGCTTTGCTATTTCCTTAATCTCAACTCTTCATTTTCTTCACCAGCAAATTGACTTAAAATCTCTTTTAATATTTTTGCTTTACCTTATCAAACTTAGAGCAAGGAGAATCACCGCATTCACCACAGACTTCCAAGCCCTTTTTCTTAACACAACATGTAATAAAAGAACAAGAAGGATGCCTATTTTCAAAATCAGCGCCACAACAACCAGAACATTTCGAAGAACCTTCAGTTTAAAATCTCGGACATAAACTACAATCGAGCCCACAACAACCTAATGTTGGGATTTTTTTACGCCAATCATCTTCTTCAAACTCTCTCAGAATTAACCGCTCAGTTTGTATTGGTTGGTAAATCCCCATATGTGTCCTCCTCTACTATTCATTGCAATCGGAGCAAAACCCGCCACGCACAGCATCAGCTTAGTATATATAATCCTCTTCCACTTACACCTTTCGAATCATACTCTACAGCCATCCCAGTACTTCTAAAAATATCCAATAGTTCTTCATGACTAAATAACCCAAGTTCATGCTTTTCCTTTAAATGTTGAATTCCGTCACTTGACCCTACTAAATATTCAAAATTTATAATTGAAATATCGCCTTCCAGATCAGCATGGGACATTCTGCTTATCTTATAATTCTCTGTCTCATGATTTAAAATAGTCACATAACCAGGTCGCCAGGTGTCATGAGAGAACCATGGTTCAATTATGATAAAACCACCTTCAGATATATGTTTTTTGAATTGTTCCACTGTTTGTTTTACTAAATTCAAGGTTTTAACGTATGCAATTGAACTGAATAAGCACATGACAACATCATATTTCTTATTCAGCTCAAATGAAGTCATATCTTTACACCAAAAGCTTGAAGATGGATTCCTATTCTGTGCAATATGTATAAATTTATCGTTTAGGTCAATCCCGTCGACAGAGTAATATTTACTTAAGTACTCTATGTGTTTCCCTGTGCCACAAGCGACATCTAATATCGTCCTTACATTAGGATTTCGATTATTAATATAATCACGAATACTTAGAGCCTCTTGTTCATAATTTTTAATACTGTACAAAGCATCGTAAAATTCTGCACTTTTATCATACATCCTGAACCCCCCAATCTTTTATTGCCAATTACTCATTGTGTCCCCGCACCACAGCATGAGAGCTATAAATTCTTATTTATATATATTCAATGCTTGAATTAATCTAATCAATATTCCTTTCTCCACCGCCATAAAACTCATCTGCAATTAATTTGCCGTTTTCAGCAAAAGCTCTAACAGTATATCTATTTACTCTATTCATAGCCACCAACTGACTCTGGTAACTTATTATATTCTTCTTTACTTCTTCATAACACTTCTTTTGAAAGCCTTTGTCACAGGACGCGGCGTCAATATTAATATCTTCAGTTATTAATATTGCTCTTCCAGGCTTAATCACTTAATGGAGTAACTTCTACACTTCCGCTCTTAGCTGTTACTTTCGCCACTATCTCCTTCGGAGTAATTATATATTTGGTGTAATTAAGTTCTTCCGTCATTTCTAAGTCTGCGGTATAAAAATTAAAACTGTTATCTGATAGTTTTTCTAGCACTATATCTTCATTTAGCTGAACAAAATCAAGCCAGGTTTCTTTCTTTTCTGAAAAATCGAATATGCCTATATGTGAACCGTATTGGCTTAGGCGGACAGAACAAACGGGTGATTTCCACATCCAATATCAAGAACCTTTCCTCTTTCAAATAACCCTTTATTCAAATAGGATACAAGATTTTCATCAGGTGCATTAATAAAGAATGGAATCGGTTTATTCCTATCAGAATAGAATTTATCCCACCACTCCCCATTTCTCTTTTCAAGAAGAGTATCCAGCATAATAAGAATATCTTCTTCAGATCTTATAATCTCTTTATCAATTTCGATTCCCATTGTATCTACCTCCAAACTCGCTACCAGCATTCAGTAAATTCGGGCAAGGATGCCTGACGGATCGCCCCAAATGGCGCTTAACGGTCTCGCACTCATGACAACACTGAACCGACCCCGGAACCCGACATGTGTCGATATGTATCTATTGTCTCTCTCGGATTTAAATATCTATCATACTTCGCATAGGAGTTTGTACCTTATAGGGCTATATTCTCCCTATATACTTCTCCTATTTGTGTTGTCTTCTATGTCCCATCCAGCACCCGAATCAAATTGTATCTAAAATAATATTAATAATACTTATTTACTATCTATCTTTTGAAATTTCATCTATATTCTCAATGTATAAAGAAATTTCCCCACATTTAGGACATATTGCAACTTTAGGCTTTTCTATCCTACTTGCAAATGTACCAGTACCTGTAGCTATTCTAATACCGTATCCTGCACCTTCAACCTTAACATCAAATCCCTCAACCATTTCACACTCACACTGATGACAAATTCTCATGCATGCTACCTCCATTTGTTAATATTTAAGTGGCCCTTATTTCATCTTCTTATACCGATGCTCAATATAAGAATAGTAATTCATATAGTTTATGCCTGAAAGAATCCATGCCGCTTTGAAATCCCTCCAACGGACCTGCTTCTTCCTCTAAAACAGTCTGCATCATCTGTCGCCTAACGGTTCCACACTCATGACAACTCCGAGCCGAACCAAAAAGACTTACCCCTTGACGCTGCTTGCACCCGGCGAGGTGGTGCGGTTGCTGCGCTTTCCCTCCGTGCCACAGCGTGAGAGCATTATTAGCTGAAGTATATAATTCTTGCTTTTCTCATTTCTTTACTTTTTTAAAGCATACTAAAGAATCTCCAGGTATCTTAACAGCAAGTCCCATTTTATTCATGTCTTCTTTTAATTTAGATAAACCTATCTTATATTCTTCTTCCGGTATAAGATGAAACATAGAATATCCTTTATTTCTTACCAGTTCAACAAAATCCATGCCAATATTAATAATATTTTCTTCACTTATTACTATGTTTTTCAAATATCTAAATCCATTTTTTTCACCAGCTGCTTTAATTACGTCTATATCTGGATATCGTTTTTTATCAACAATAGCAGTCGACGGAAAATACTTTACATAAAATCTGTTATCGATTTGCTTGTGCGATTGAGTACAGATACACAACTTACCCTCATTAACAAGAACCCTATTTATTTCTTCAAACATCCTATTAATATCAGGTACATGATGAATTACGTCTGTCATATATATAAAGTCAAAAAAATTTTCTTCAAATGGGATATTATTATGATTACCTTCCACAACACTAAGGCTAGCGTTTTTTTGTCTTGCTTTTTCTCTCATCCCCTCTGATGGTTCAACACCATAGACTCTTGCTTGCGTAATTCTCTGCAACTTGTCTGCATAATTCCCTGTGCCGCACCCGAAGTCTAATATTTTTGTATTTTTATTTATTATAGTCATTTTTAAAAACAAATTAATAAGCTCTATGTCCGCACTCCTGACATCATCATATTTCTTTGAGATATCATTATAATTTACTTGCACTTTTATTCCTCCCATCCTTTCCCAAGTATTTTGATTGAATTAGATATTTCAGCAGTCACGGTAGACGCACTCACGACACCATTGAACTGGACTCCAGAGCCTGTCCCCCTGGCGGAGCTCCGCTCCCGATGAAGAGGTGTGGTTGCTGCCCCTGCTCCAACGCATTGACCCAAGGAAAACTACACTTTGCCCACTCGTTAATCTGTCAATTAAGGTTGCATATATCATAAGCCTCATAAGTAAAGTTAGCTAATGAGATTAACTTTTTAACATATTCTTTTGACCCCCAAATATGAATCTCAGTATCTGAGAAATTAATTCTAATCCTATCAATCCAGATACCAAATGAAAACGTAGATTTGAAAACAATGACATCATCATATTCTGATTCAATCTTCCATTTCAATCTTTTCATAGCATCTTTTACTTTCTGTACGTCACCAAATTTATCATCCATTCTGATTGCTTTCTTTATATATATGTAATCTGAAAGCGTAATCAAGGAAAATAAAAAGGATATAATCACTAACGCAGTAAAACTATATACTTCATATTCTCTGAGGAAATCTATTTGAAAAAATCTTTTAAGCAATATGATGATGATATTTATTGATGTAAGAACTATTAAGTGTGACACAAAAAGCTTTACAAGAATAAACATCTGATTCCTTCTACTTATACTCATATTAAACCTTCTTTGTAAAATTACTTGCATTAAAACATTCTAGATAAGTAACCCCAACATCAAATCAGGGCATCTTTCGCATATCATTTCGCACTCACGGCACCGCTGAACTAGACCCCGGAGCCCTTCTCACTGGCGGAGCTTCGCTCCCGATGAAGGGGTGTGGTTGCTGCCCTACCCCAGAGCAATTGCATCTGCAACCCAATGCACGCTTGCTACCTGTTTCTACTCCACGTGCGGCAGCATGAGCGCTTTGTTAGCTGATGGATAACGCCCCCAACGCCTTGCTTAATAACCTTTAAATATCGCTTCGGTACCCGGGACCTGACATGTGTCGATTATATATATAT
>FWPV01000452.1_pt1 | contig 40381 bp, 35 predicted proteins | sample 2228371 | NCBI WGS metagenome assembly FWPV01 (sample SAMEA103939776, study PRJEB20133) | metagenome
GAAAGCAACTGCGGCCGAGACAATGATGAGGACGATGACGTCAAGCAGGAGCAGAGTGCGGATGATGCGGCTAAGTTGGGCGACGAACTCCTTACCGGACCAAACCTCGGTCACACCGGGCAGAAGCAGCAGCTTCTGCTCAATCTGCGCGATCTGCTCGGCCGAGGCATAGGCCGGGGCCACCGCAACCCGGATTGACGGCGGCAACGGATTCTCGCTCAGCACGCTCACAAGCGAGCTGTCCCCCCCGAGGTCTTCGCGCAGCTCCTTGAGGGCCTGTTCCTTGGAGACGTAACGGGCGCGGATGATGCCGGCAATTGCGCCGGCCCGGGAAACGGCCAACTCCGGGTCCGCATCTTCGGCAAGAAAGGCCTGAAGCTCAACCCGGGTTCCGGCGGCGCGCGAAAGAGCCACGACGTTGAGCGTCAGCACGACAAAAATCGAAAACAGAAACAAGCATATTGCCTGAACCGATGCTGCCAACACGTAGCTGGAACGGTTTCGCAAGACCGAACGCAGCGCCTCCTGAAGGATGTGACTAACCCTCATCGCGCACAATCCTCCCCGCGTCGAGCGTTACGCGGCGACGGCGAGTTCGCTCGGCAAGGTCAGCGTCGTGGGTCGCCATAATCACCGTCGCACCCTGATAGTTGATGTCCTTAAGCACGTTCAGGATGTCGGCTGAGGCCTTGGGGTCAATGTTGCCGGTCGGTTCATCGGCCAGAAGCAACTCGGGGTCCTTCACCAAGGCGCGGGCGATTGATGTCTTCTGTTGCTCACCCCCGGACAACTGATGCGGGTATGCGTCCTTCTTGTGAATGATTCCGAGCCGATTCAGAGTCTCAGTGATGCGACCCGGAATTGTCGCCGGGTCGGCACCGACGCATCGGAGCACGAATTCAAGGTTCTCATACACGGTGCGCTCGGCCAGCAGTTTGAAGTCCTGAAAGATGATGCCGATGCGGCGCCTGAGCGCCGGAATGTCGCGCCGGGGCATCGTGTTCAGCCGGTAGCCGAGGACATGCACGTCACCCGAATCCGGCAAATCCTGACGGTAAAGCAACCGAAGCAGCGTCGTCTTGCCCGCGCCGGTCGCACCGAGCACGAAGACGAAATCCCCTTTCTCGACCGTCAAGCTGACGTCGGTCAGAGCCGGCCAAGCGCCTCCGTACAACCGCGAGACGTTCGCCAGTTGCACTGCCGGTGCGTCCGTACTAGGACCGGTCATGCCTACCTCACGTACCACCGAGCAAGAACCCAGCACGCCATCACTCCGTCCCGGATACCAATCTTCTTGCCTTCACGACGCGCCCGGTAGCGGATTGGAACCTCGACGATGCGGCAGCGCCGGCGCAGAAGCTTCAGAGTAATCTCCGGCTCGATGTCGAACCGGCGGGCGGTCAGGTTGAGGCTCTGGAACAGCGGCCGGCGAATCGCCTTATAGCATGTCTCCATGTCGGTAAGCCGGCCGCCGTAGAGCAGGTTGGTCAACAGCGTCAACAGGTAGTTCGCCAGGCGCGATAGGAACAAGAACCTCCCTCGGCCCCGGAACCGCGAGCCATAGACCGCGTCCACCTGCGAAGAGCGAAACGGGGCGAGCAGCACCGGATAGTCTGCCGGATCGTATTCAAGGTCGGCGTCCTGGATGACCGCGACGTCGCCGGTGGCGTAGGCCAGTGCGGTCCTGACTGCCGCTCCCTTACCCTGGTTCCGGCCATGGGTCAGCAGCCGGATGCCGTCAATCTGGCGCAGTATCTCAAGAGTCCGGTCCCGCGAACAATCGTCAACGACCACAATCTCCTTGTCCACCGGAACCGCCTTGACCCGCTCGATAAGTTGCGTCACCGACTGTTCCTCATTGAATACCGGGATGAGTACCGAAAGCTTCACACCCGAACTCTATCGGCAGCTTGACGGGTTTGGCCAGCTAGCCGGTTTCCGCCGTCAATCATAACCCAGGTCCCATCACCCGACCGGGCTAAAGCCGCAAGGCAACGGCAGACCAGCACACCCTGAACCGCACCAGCGCGGGGAACTCTGCCTGTTCGGCAAGCCAGCAGAAAGTCAACGCACTGGCGCGTCAGGGGCCGAGTAAACCAATCCTCTCTGTCGCCGGGCGCAGCGTCGGTGAAAACCGCGGTCCCGCAAGTGCCGGTGATGCGGAATCGCCTGACCCGCGGACCGTCGGTCCAGGCAGCCCAGCCCGACATGACTACGTCTCCGGGGTAGACGAGTTGATATGACAGCGAACGGCGTCCGGCACCGACACGACTGCGCGCCGCCAGCGGCAGACCGAACACAGCAATCGCCATCGCCAGGTCATGCGTAACCAAATCGTACAGCACACCGGTCGAGCTGGTCGAGCCGTGTGAAGTACGTACCGCGGTGATGCGAACCGGTTCACCCAGCTTACCGTTGCTTACTTCCTTCTTAATGGCCCAGAACCGGTCGTGGTAGACCATAGTATGTCCGACACCAAGCACTCGGTTGCGGGCTTGCGCGAGCCGGGCCAACGCTTCAGCTTGTCTTGAGTCCAGCGCCATCGGTTTCTCCACCAGCACGTGCTTGTCCGCCAGTAGGGCCTCGCGGGCGAGTGCGTAGTGGGTGTGGTCCGGTGACGCGATAACGATGGCACTGACCTCAACGCTGCAGAACAAGTCAGCCAGCTTGTCGTAGACCGGGACCGGCTGCCCCCGGTGCTTTCTTGCGTCCGGGTCAACACCGGCAACCAACTCGTATCGAGGCAACCGACCCAAGGTTGTCACATAGTTCGCACCCCAGCGCCCCAGACCAACAACTGCGACACGCAGCCTGGGCGATTCGGCCCTAAGCAGCGCGGTGACCATGCTTTCTGAACCAGTCAATCGTGATTCTCAGCCCCGATTCCAAGCTGACCGACGGCCGCCAGCCCAGTAGACGGTGGGCGCGTCTTGTGTCTGGACGGCGCTGTCTCGGGTCGTCTTCAGGCAGAGGTTCGAACCGTAGCGGACTCCGGGAGCCGGTCAGGCGTCGAACAATCCGAGCAAACTCAAGAATGGAAAACTCGACCGGGTTGCCAAGATTGACCGGCATCGGGTCACCTCTGGCGGCCAATCGAAACAAGCCGTCAACCATATCCGATACGTAGCAGAAACTGCGGGTCTGACGGCCGGTGCCATAAACCGTCAGCGGCGCACCGGCCAGCGCCTGGCCAATCATGTTGGGCACAACCCGGCCGTCGTCGAGTTTCATGCGCGGGCCATAGGTGTTGAAAATCCGGGCAATCCGCACCGACAGCCCCATCTGCCGATGATAAGCCATGACTAGTGCCTCGGCGTAGCGCTTCGATTCGTCGTAGACTGAACGGACCCCCACCGGGTTGACGTTGCCCCAGTATCCCTCGCTCTGCGGATGAACCTTGGGGTCGCCATAGACCTCAGAAGTCGAGGCCTGAACGAAGACCGCCTTCTTACGGCGGCAGAGCTCGAGCAGATTGCGTGTACCCTGAGCACCGACTGCCATCGTCTCAAGCGGCAGAGCCAGATAGTCACGCGGCGAGGCCGGCGAGGCGAGATTGTAGACCCAGTCAACCCGTCCGACAACCGTAAAAGGACGGGTAACGTCGTGACGCAGAAACTGAAATCCGGTGCGGCGCATCAGGTGAGAGATGTTGGCACGGCGGCCGGTCAAAAGGTTGTCAACACAGACCACGGCGAACCCGTGGTCAAGCAAATACTCACAGAGGTGCGAACCGATGAACCCAGCTCCTCCGGCGACCAGCGCCCTCAACGCCCGACCCCGATGTAAGTGAACCCAAGTTTCTCGACGTCAGCACGCTCGAATAGGTTTCGGCCATCGCAGATGATCGGCAGCCGCATCCGTCTTTTCAATTCGGCCAAATCGAGTTTGACGAACTCCGGCCATTCGGTTAACACCGCCAGCAGGTCAGCGTCATCGGCAACGTCCTCAGCCCGGGCGCAGAACTCGATGCCGGGAATCACCGCCCGCGCGCGCTCCATCGCCTGCGGGTCAAAGGCCCGAACCCGGGCACCCTCGGCCACGAACTCAGCAATGATATCAATCGAGGGAGCGAACCGCATGTCATCGGTATTGGGTTTAAAAGCAAGGCCGAGCACGCCGATGCTCTTGTCGCGCAGGTTCCAGAGCACCGATTTGACCTTGCGGACGAACCGGCGCTTGGCGTCCTCATTGATCGCCTCGACCTCCTTGAGCAACCGGAAGTCGTAGCCGAGCTCGGCCGCTATGCCGATGAAGGCACGCAGGTCCTTCGGAAAGCAGAACCCGCCGTACCCAATACCGGCAGAAAGGAAATCCGGGCCGATGCGTCGGTCCATCCCCATCCCGGCAGTCACTTGGCGCACATCAGCGCCCGCGGCTTCGCAGATGATTGCCAGCGCGTTGGCGAAAGATATCTTCATCGAAAGGAAGGCGTTGGAGGCGTGCTTGATCAGTTCGGCGCTTGCCAGGTCGGTGAAAATTATCGGCGCGTCAATCGGCCGGTAAATCTCGGCCATAATCTCACGTGCCCGGTCCGACTCGACTCCGACAACAATCCGGTCCGGATGCAGAAAGTCCTCAACCGCAGAGCCCTCGCGCAAAAACTCCGGGTTGGACGCAACGTCAAACGGGGTGCCGGCCTTGTTGTAGCGCTCAATCGTCGTTCGCACCCACTTGCCGGTCTGGACCGGCACGGTTGACTTTTCGACAACGATGTGGTAGTCGTTCATGCTCGTCGCGATGTCGCGCGCCACACTCTCGACGAAAGTCAGGTCTGGACCGCCTGATTCACGCGGCGGGGTCCCGACCGCAATAAAAGCGACGGTGCTCCGCCCCACGGCGCTCTTGATGTCGGTCGTAAAAGAGAGCCGCCCCGCACCGACTGCGCTGCGGATGATGTCGTGCAGACCAGGCTCGTAAATCGGCATCCCGCCGTTCCTCAGCACCTCAATCTTGGCCGAATCATTGTCCACGCAAATGACATCATGGCCAATCGAAGCCAGGCACGCACCGGACGTCAGGCCGACATAGCCGGTGCCGATCATTGCAATTCTCACGACTGAACTATATTGGTGAAGCCGCGATAGTCAAGCGCAGCGCAAGCCAGCACCGCAACCCGCAGCGCGGCTCGGTTGATTGCCCAGAAGAGTGACTACCAGATGATCCGCAAAGTCAGACGCAGGCCGTCCGACAGACCGCTGCCCAGACCCCCAGGGGAAATGCGCCCCAGAAGGTTTACCAAACGGGCGGGGAACACTCAGGAGGACAACCAAGCCAACCACCATGCCGACCAACCTGAAGACAGCCTGGCCCACAGCCCGGGACGGTCCGGAGAACTACCCAAGGATAGCCCAGTGTCGAGGGTCATGATTCTGCTTCAGTCACGCAACTCGATGATAATCAGACGGTTGGAGCTCAGAATCTGCCGAAATCTCAGTATCATTGGCGGCTACTGCCCGCTGGTTCCGGTATGAGCGTCGCCGGCAACTGCTGTTCTGCGTCTGGTAGTGGCAGGCCGCCTTGGACGCGGATGTCTCATTCTGCGGAACGCTCACACCGGACGTAGCGATATTGACTTTGCGTATGATTCGGCTATCTTAGTTCAGAAAGATATCGGAGGAAACCAGAAAAATGTCTCTGACGAAAGAAGTGAAAAGTAAGTTGATCGGGGCCCACCGGCTGCACAACACCGACACCGGCTCGCCTGAGGTCCAGATCGCCATCCTGACGCAGCGCGTCATGATGTTGACCGAGCACCTAAAGGTCCACAAGAAGGACAAGCACTCGCGCCGCGGGCTGATCAAGCTGGTGAATGAACGGCGGCGGCATCTGGACTATCTCGCCAAGTATCACCGACCTCGCTACGAGAAAATCGTAGCCGACCTCGGCCTGCGCGGCTAGGTTGCAGGTTAGAATCAGAACAGGATAACCAACATGAACACAAGCGGTTTCTGCCGCGTCGAACGGGATATCTGCGGCCGAGTACTATCGTTCGAGACCGGCCGGGTCGCAAAGCAGGCCGACGGCGGCGTGCTCGCCCGGTACGGCGATACTGTGGTACTTGCCAGTGCGGTCTATTCCAAAGAACCAAAGAAAGAATATCAGGACTATTTCCCGCTGGTTGTTGACTACCGGGAGCTGGCGTATGCTGCCGGCAAGATTCCGGGCGGGTTCTTCAAGCGCGAAGGCCGGCCGCGGGACAAAGAGACCCTGACCTGTCGGCTGATAGACCGGCCGATTAGGCCGCTTTTCCCGGCCAATTTCCGCGCCGACACTCAGATTGTCGCCTATCTGATGTCCACCGACATGGAAAATGAAAGCGAGTTTCTAGCCCTGATGGCTTCTTCGGCCGCGTTGACCATCTCCGAGATACCGTTTCTTGGGCCCATCGGTGCGTGCCGGGTGGCAAAGATTGGCGGCGAGTTTGTCCTCAACCCGCCGATGTCCAAAGAAGACGATGCCGAGATGTGGATGATTTACGTCGGCATCGGCGACCAGGTGATGACAATTGCCGGCCAGGCCCGCGAAGTACCAATCGAAGACATTGACAAAGGCTGGGAGCTGGCCGGGCCGGTCATCAGGCAGACGATTGAACTCCAGCTTGAATTGCAGGCCAAGGCCGGCAAACCGAAACTGAAAGTCGAGCAGCCGACGGTCGCACCCGAGCTTGAGGCCGAAATCCGTCGCACCGCTGCGGCCGGGGTGAAGGCTGCCAATGACATCCGCGACAAGCAGGCCCGGAGTAATGCCCGGGCCGAGCTGGTCCGCACGGTCACCGAACAGTTGGCTGACCGGTTCCCTGATTCCGAGGGGCCAATCAAGGAGACAATTGACAATATGACCGGCGAGGAGATGCGCGAGCGCGTGTTGGCGACCGGCATCAGACTCGACGGCCGCACCGCGGACGAAGTGCGGCCGATTGACTGCGCTGTCGGAATTCTGCCTCGGGCGCACGGTTCGGCCTTGTTCACGCGCGGGCAGACTCAATCCCTGGCCGCAACAACGCTCGGCACCAAGTCGGACGAACAGGTAATCGACGACGTTGAACTGGAGATGGAAGAACGCAAGTCTTTCATGCTTCACTACAACTTCCCGCCCTTCTCGGTCGGCGAGGTGCGGTTCCTGCGCGGCCCGGGCCGCCGGGAAATCGGCCACGGCGACCTAGCGGAACGGGCGCTGGCCGCAGTGATTCCGCGCGATGAAGGCTTCCCGTACACGATTCGGGTTGTTTCCGACATCCTCGAATCGAACGGCAGTTCCTCGATGGCGTCGGTCTGTGCCGGTTCGTTGTCCCTAATGGACGCGGGCGTGCCGGTCAAGACCGCGGTTGCCGGCATGGCGATGGGCCTCATCACCGACGGCGAGATTGCCCAGGGCGCCTCCTATCGGATTGTTACCGACATCCTCGGCGATGAAGACCACTACGGCTACATGGACTTCAAGGTCGCCGGTACGCGCCAGGGCATCACCGCGATTCAGCTCGACCTGAAGCTGCCGGGCGTGCCTTACTCGGTGCTGGCTGAGGCAATTCGCAAGGCAACGACGGCAAGGCTGCACGTCCTCGATTGCATGGACGCGGTGCTCGACAAACCGAGACCGGAAATCTCCAAGTACGCCCCGCGCATCGTCTCGATTGTCATTGACAAGGACAAAATCGGCACAGTTATCGGACCGGGCGGCAAGATGATCCGCAAGATTACCGAGGAGACCGGCACGACAATTGACATCGAAGACGACGGCACGGTGACGATTGCCGCAACCAATCCCGATTCTCTGAGCGCGGCCAAGCAATGGATCGAGTCGCTGGTGGCCGAAGTTGAGGTCGGCAAGCTCTACGAGGGCATGGTGACCCGGCTGATGAACTTCGGCGCGTTCGTCGAAATCCTGCCGGGCAAGGAGGGGCTGGTTCACATCTCTCAGCTCGGGCCCGAACGCTACCAGCGCGTCGAGGACGCGGTCAAAGTCGGCGACAAAATCTGGGTCAAGGTCGTAGAGATTGACGACCAAGATCGGATAAACCTCTCCCGGCGCAAGGCGATGGAGGAACGCGGTGAGATTCCGCCGTCAAACGACTCAGGGCTGGCCCAGCGTCCGCCGCGACGCGGCGGGCCGTCGCACCGCGCGGACCGACCTGAGCGGAGGCGACCGCGTCGGTAGCAGGCCGCAGCCCCGCTGGGCTGTACGCCGGCATAGAGAGGGCTGATGGCTGAGTCCGGCTCGGCACCAAGCAGAGTTTCGGTACTCCCCAGCGGATTGGTCCTCATCACCGAGCAGTTACCCTACGTCCGGTCCGTCGCCTTGGGACTGTCGTTCAATGTCGGCAGTCGCGACGACCCGGCTGGAAAGGCCGGCCTCGCTCACCTGATTGAACACATGGTGTTCAAAGGAACCGAAGACAAGGACGCGGTGGCCATCAATATCGCGGCCGAGTCGCTGGGAGCGGAGTTGAACGCCTTTACCGACAAAGAGACGACCTGTTTCTACGGCCGATTCCCGGCCGAGCAGCGCGGCCCAGCCACCGCGCTGCTCGCCGAAGTCGTCTCCGCGCCCGCATTCCGGGCCGAGGAACTCGCACGTGAAAAAGAGGTCGTGGCCGAGGAAATCCGAACCGCCAACGAAGACCCGGATACCTGCGCAGTCAACGGGATGTTCCAGTCGGTCTACGATGGTCACCCGATGGGCAACCAGATTGCCGGAACCCACGAATCGGTCGCCTGCCTGACCGAGCACGAGCTGCGCCAACGGTACGAAGAGGCCTACGGTGCTGGCTGTGGGGTAGCGGTTGCGGTCGGTCAGGTCGAGCACGACGAACTGACTGAGCATCTAGGCCTGCTGCTCGACCGGCGCCACAACTGCTGGCCGGCCGGGCGTGCCGGTCCCAGACCGACCAAGCCGAGCAGCCGACTCGAGCCTCGGTCGGACCTCTCCCAGGTCTACGTCTGTCTAGCTACCCCGACGTTCGCCTATGCCGACCCGCGGCGTCATGCCCTGATTGTCCTCAACACCGCGCTCGGCGGCGGGGTTTCGTCTCGACTGTTTCAGCGTCTGCGCGAACGCGAGGCACTGGTCTATTCGGTCGCCAGTTTCATTGAATCCCACAGCGACTCAGGAATCTTGGGAATCTACTTTGTTACCGACCGACGCAAGCTGGAGCGATGCCTGAGCGTAGTCACCGAGGAACTGACCCGGCTGCGCCGTGAAGGGCTGTCCGAAGATGAGTTCGAACGGGCGCGGGTGATGACAAGGAGTTCGTTCCTACTCGCCCTGGAGAGCCCGACCAGCCGGATGATGCGACTGGCCCGTTCCTGGCAATTGCTCGGTCGGCTGGTGACCGTTGACGAAACGGTTGATGCCTTCTGCCGGCTTACCCGTGCGGATGTCAGCCGTTTGGTTGACGAGGTGCTGGCCCAAGGGTTCGGCTACTCCGGTGTGGCAGGCCCGTTGACCGAGGAAGAATGTGCGCGGCTCTTCGTGCCCGACAGCGTGAAGTAGGCAACATGCCAACGAGCGGGCGCCGGTCGCCTTCAGGAAAGGAGCAGTAGTGAGCTGTCAGGTGAAGTTGTCGCAGCGTGCGATTGAGATGCCGGCATCACCGATTCGCCGGCTTGTCCCCTATGCGGACCGAGCCCGGGCCCGCGGCATCAAGGTTTACAATCTGAACATCGGGCAGCCCGACATCGAGACTCCCAAAGAGATGATGGACGGTTACCGGAACGTTGACATCAAGGTCCTCGCCTACGGGCCGTCACAAGGTATCAAAGAGTACCTAAACGCGCTGGTCGAGTACTACCGACGGGCCGGAATCACAGTTGCTCCAGAGAACATCATCGTAACAGTAGGCGGCAGCGAGGCGATTTCCTTTGCCCTGGACGCGGTGACCGACGTCGGCGACGAAGTCATCGTGCCTGAGCCGTTCTACACGAACTACGCCGGGTTTGCCGCCACCGCCTGTGTCCGGCTGGTGCCCGTAACCTGCCGCGCCGAAACCGGCTTTGCCCTGCCGGACCGGACCGAGTTCGAACAAGTTATCACCCATCGCACGCGGGCGGTCATCTACTCCAACCCGGGAAACCCGACCGGTGCGGTCTATTCCCGAGCGGAAATCGAAATGCTTCGGGACCTAGCACTCGAGCACGGACTCTATCTGATTGCCGACGAGGTTTACCGAGAGTTCATCTACGATGGCGCCGACCATGTTCCGATTCTCAACGTACCGGGCATCGAAGACCGGACAATCATGGTGGACTCGGTATCCAAGCGCTACAGTGCGTGCGGGGCCCGAATCGGGTGCGTGGTCAGCCGTAACCCCGAGCTGATGGCAGCGATGCTCAAGTTCGGCCAGGCCCGACTCTGTCCACCAACCGTGGACCAGCTTGCCGCTGCGGCCGCGCTCAACGTGCCGGCCGACTACTTCGCGACGGTAAGGCGTGAGTACATGTGCCGGCGGGACCTAGTCTGCTCAACCCTGCAGAAAATCCCGGGCGTGGTCTGTCCCACTCCGCGCGGCGCGTTCTACGTCGTTGCCAAACTGCCGATTGACGACGGCGAGAGATTCGCCATCTTCATGCTCGAGCAGTTCCAGCTCAACAACGAGACCGTGCTCGTGGCGCCGGCCGACGGATTCTACGCCACTCCGGGCAAAGGTCGAGACGAAATCAGAATCGCTTACGTATTGAACTGCCATGACCTCGACCGAGCGATGAAGGTCCTCACCGCCGGTCTGGAAGCCTACCGCCGCCGGAAGACGTCCAAAGTCTGAAGACCAGTCGAAAGTCATGCGTATCTGCATGGTTACCGACAACTACTATCCCTACATTGGCGGCATCGCAGAACACGTCCACCATCTCGCGGTCGAACTGCGCCGGCGCGGGCACGTGGTCAAGGTACTGACCTCCAAGTTCGAGGGCCGGACGATTGACTGCCTTGACTATGTCCCTGACGAGGAGCACATCAAGCGCATCGGCCGCGGGCTCGTCATCCGCTCGAACAAATCGTTCTGTCGGATACCAATCGCAGTCCGGCCCATCGCTCGAACCCGGCGTTTCTTCCGCGAGAACCGCTTTGATATCATCCACGTGCACGGCGCATTGGCGCCGACACTGGTACTTGTGGCGCTCAACGCTTCCCGGGCGGTCAACGTTGCCACGTTCCATGCCGGCCACAACGCCAGCCTCGGCTATGCTCTGTTCCGGACCATGCTCCGGCCCTATTTTAATGCTCTGCATGGACTAATCGCCGTATCTGAAACTGCCAAGATGTCCTGTTACAAGTACTTCCCGGGCAACTACCGCATCATCCCGAACGGGATTGACCTGCAGTTCTTCCGGCCTGATGCCGAACCGGTGCCTGAGCTTTCGGACGGTCGTCCGCGGATTCTATTCATGGGTCGGTTTGAGCCGCGCAAAGGGCTGAAGTACCTTCTCATGGCGATGCCGGAAATCGTCTCGGCGGTGCCCGATGCCGAGCTGGTCGTGGTCGGCACCGGTCTGCTCGGCTACTCGTACAAAGACTTCCTCGACAAGGAAGTCCAGTCCCACGTTCGCTGGTGCGGGCTGATTCCGGGAGAGGACCGCCCCCGGTACTATGCGAGTTGCGACGTCTACTGCTCGCCGGCAATCGGCAACGAAAGTTTCGGCATCGTTCTGCTCGAGGCGATGGCGACCGCCAGACCGGTAGTTGCCTCCGACATCCCCGGCTACCGTTCGGTTGTAACCCCAAGCCGGGAGGCGCTGCTGGTTCCGCCCCGCGACGTCCACGGATTGGCACAGGCGATTGTCCGCCTGCTCAAAGACCGCGAGCTGGCCCGTTCACTGGGGCAGAACGGTCTCAAGCGCGCCCAGGAATTCTCCTGGTCCTCAATTGCCGGGCAGGTCGAGGCGGTCTATAATGAGCTGCTCGCCGCGTACCCGGTGCCTCGCTATGGCCGGCAAGATGCGCGCCGATGACCCCGACGCACTGACCGCTGCGGTCATCGAGTGCGGCCAGAGCCAGTTGCTGCCGGTCGTCCGTAACCGCGAATTCCTAGTCTTCTCGATCTCTCAAGCCTTCTCCCTGTTTGGCGACAAGCTCGACTACATGGCTCTGCTCGCGATGATTGCCTTCTTCTCGGCCACTCGTGGCTGGGAAAGCGCCCGGGCGATTTCCTGGCTTTCGGTAATCGCTGCCCTGCCGACGGTGCTGTTCGGACCGCTGGCCGGAATCTTGGTTGACCGATGGGACCGGCGCAAAGTGATGGTTGTCTGCGACACGGCCCGGGCCGTGCTCGTATTCGCGGTCCCGACCGTTGCGCTTGCAACCATGAACCTGCCGCTGGTCTACTCTCTCGCGTTCGGCGTATTCCTGTTCGGACTGTTCTTCAACACCGCCCGGCTTGCCATCATTCCGAATCTCGTCGGGCCGGACCAGTTGCTCGGTGCCAACTCGTTCATGAACGTTGTCGGCCGAGTTGCCACATTTGTCGGCATGCTCCTCGGCGGATTGATTGTTGACTGGCACTGGTGGCAGCGGCTCGGCATCAGGCCGGCCTGGAGCGCCGGGTTCTACCTCGACTCGTTCACCTATGTCGTCTCGGTCGCTGTTCTCCTGCTGGTCTTCAGACGCCGGGCCTCGAACTGGCGCCCATCCCCGACCGCGACTGGAGTTCAAGCCCGGGTTTTTCTTGACCAGCAATCGCGGATGTTACACGAAGTGCGCGAGGCCTGGGAACAGGTCCGTCGCGGGCCGTCGGTGTTGTTTGTCTATGTCTCAGTGCTGCTGATGGTTCTGCTCGGAGCCGCGGTCTTCGTGTTGTACATTCCGGTCATTCAGGGCAGCCGGGAGCTGGCGGGCCTCAATCTGGGCACGAAAGGTGTCGGTTTTGTCGCGGCCATCGGCTCAATCGGACTGGTCTTTTCTTCGACGGCCTACGGACTCATCGGTCACCGGGTCAAAAAGCACCAAGTAATCCTTGCCTGCTACCTGCTGCTCGGTCTCACCGCCGCAGGACTGGCCGTCTCAAGGACGTTCGTGCCGGTAGTACCATTGGCCCTCATCGCCGGGCTGGCGTTGTCGCCGATTCTCATCGGCATGGACACCCTGTTGCACGAGTCGGTGCCCGAGGAGGTGCGGGGCCGAATCTTCTCGGCCCGGGAATGGATTCTGCACCTTGCCTTTGCGATTGCCGCCCTGGTCATCGGCCAATTGACAAATTTCTTCCCGCCCCGGCGTATGCTCGCGGCCATCGGGCTGATGGTCGCTCTAACCAGCGTGGCCGGCTTTCTCTTTGTTCGTAACCGGAGCATCGGCTAGCAGAGAGCAACATGACCGACCCTCAGACCGAACGGATGGCCGAGGTGATTACCGACTACAGCATCAGCGTCAAACCCGGGTCGCTCGTGCTGATTGCCGCGGAACCAGCCGGTCTGGGCCTGGCCCGGGCGGTCTTTCTTCGGGCCCTGGCCCGCGGGGCTCATCCCTATGTCCGCACACTTCTGCCTGATATCGAGGCCCTCCTCCTGCGCGAAGGGAGTGACGAGCAGGCCGGCTACGTCTCCGACATTGACCGGCTTGAGGCGGAACGGGTTGACGCCCGCATCGTTGTCCGCGCGCCGGACAACACGCGAGTACTTGCTGGCATTGACCCGGCCCGACTCGCTCTTGCTCGACGCGCCCGTCAATTCCTTTTCAACCGCCTGCTCGAACGCAAAGCCCGCGGCGAGCTGGCAACCTGTCTGACTCAGTACCCAACCGCAGCCGCAGCTCAGGAAGCGGGCATGTCGCTTTCAGACTACGAGGAGTTTGTGTTTCGCGCCTGCTTCTGTGACCGGCCTGACCCGATTGGCGCCTGGCAGGAGCTATCCCGCGAGCAGCAGCGCTATGTCGAGTTCCTCAAAACGGTTCGACGCATTCGAGTCGAAGGACCAGAAACAGAGCTCGAGCTTTCGGTCGCCGGGCGCCGTTGGGTCAATTCTGACGGCCGGGCCAACTTCCCTTCAGGCGAAGTCTTCACCGGGCCGCTTGAAGATTCGGTCGAAGGCCGAATCAGGTTCGACGTACCCACCCCCTATTCCGGCCAAGACGTCGAGGATATCGAGCTCGTGTTCAAGGCCGGCCGGGTGACCTCGGCCCGGGCAGGGCGCGGCGAAGAGTTCCTGCTCCGGACCCTAGACACCGATGCCGGAGCCCGGGTGGCAGGCGAGTTTGCGTTCGGGCTGAACTACCGCATTGACCGCCCCACGCGCAACATTCTGTTCGACGAGAAAATCGGCGGCACGGTTCACCTTGCACTCGGCTCCGGATATCCGGAGACCGGTAGCACCAACCGCTCCGCAATCCACTGGGACATGATAAAAGACATGAAGGCCGGACGAATCCTGGCCGACGGCCGGGTCATCTATGAGAGCGGCCGCTTCAAACTGTGAGGAGACGATGAGCGACGTAAGAGTATCAAAACTGGCGCAACTGTTGGTCGGCTACAGCTTGCGCCTGAAAAAGGGTGATTGGGTGATTGTCAGCGGCCCCTACATTGCCGAAGAACTTATCCGGGCCTGTCAGATTGAGGCGCTCAAGGCTGGTGCGCTGGTGACTGTCAAGGCAGGCCTCTCCGAAACCGCCTACGTCCACTTTCGGTATGCGAACAAGGCCCAGCTCCAATTCATCGCCCCGACCGAGCTGGTCGAGTACCGCAAGGCCGACGCGATGCTTTTCATCTGGGGTGGCTGGAACTCAAAAGGCCTGACTGCCATTGACCCGAAGAAGCAGTCGCTGTGGCAGGCGGCCCGACGTCCGCTTTTCGAAACGATGCTTGAGCGCGAGGCCAAAGGTGAGTTCCGCTGGGTTGGGACCCAGTTCCCGACCTACTCTTCAGCCCAGGACGCCGAGATGTCGCTCGCCGAATATCAGGACTTTGTCTACGGTGCTGGGATGCTCGACCGAAGCGACCCGGTTGCCGAGTGGCGACGCGTGTCGGCCCGCCAGGCGCGACTGGTGAGGTACCTCGACCGGCTGAGCACGGTCAGAATCGTCGGCAACGACACCGATATTACCTTTGGGGTCAAGAACAGAAAGTGGGTCAACTGCGACGGACGGGTGAACTTCCCGGACGGCGAGGTATTCACCAGTCCCATTGAAGATGCAACCGAAGGGACAATCCGCTACAGCTTTCCCGCGGTTCACAACGGCCGAGAGGTCGAGAATGTCCGACTGAAGTTCCGCGCCGGCCGGGTGGTTGACGCCAGCGCCGACAAAGGCGAGGAACTGCTGACCGCCATGCTCGACACCGATGCCGGTGCGCGCCGGGTCGGTGAGCTCGCTTTCGGTACCAACTACTCAATCAAGCGATTCACCAAGAACACCCTGTTCGACGAGAAGATTGGTGGTACGATGCACGTCGCACTTGGCGCTTCACTCCCCGAGGCGGGCGGCAGGAACAAATCGGCGATTCACTGGGACATGGTCTGCGACACCCGCCGGAGAGTCACGGTCTACGGCGACGGCCGGCCGGTGATGAAAAACGGCCGTTTCCTCCTGCCGCTCTGGTAGCAGCCGCTTTCTTCAACAACACCGGCTCGTCGGGCACGGACCAAGCCAGGCCGGCCTCATCTTGACACCCCGGCCTCCCGGCCTATAATGAAAGCGTTCACGGGAGGCAAAGTGTTCTGGTCCAAAGACCGCGGTCTTGAGTCCGCACAAGGGCCACGTCGGATTCGACCGGCCCGTGGCTTGCCGCCACGAATCCCATCGCCTGCTGCCTGCCGGGCGCGCCCCACCCGGACGGGCACTCTGTTGACTATTCCCCTGCAATCGGCTACCGAGCGGTCGGCTAGCCGCAACCGAAAGGAGGAGCCATGAGACCCATCATTTTAGTGATGCTGTTCGTGCTCGTTTCGCCTGCGCCGGGCTGGCGCCTTGTCGGACTGGCCGGCCAGCGCGTCATCGCCATCGCCAATGCCAGCCGTGACTACTGCTACGCCGCAACCGAGTCGGTCCTGTACCGCGGGGACCGAAGCAACTGGTATCAGCCGGTCTACCGCTATGGTGCGCACCGGAACCTGCGCGTCCGGGTCAAAGAGGGCCAGCAGCACGCAATCCAACCGGTCTGCCTGGCCTGGGGCTGGGGCTCGCGCTCTGACGGGGTCTGGCTCAGTACTGACAACGGACAAACCTGGGAGGTGAAGACCTACTTCCTCTACCCGGCCGCACTTGATGCGGTCTGGGAGTACTACTCCCCGACCGGTCTGACGCTTGTCGGCAGCGATACCCTTGACAATCCGCCGATGCGCTCAACCGATGCCGGGGCAAACTGGCAGTTGTGCAACACCGGACTGCCGACAAGCCAGGTCCGCTGCTTTGCCATCAATACCGATAACCGGCGATATGCGCTCTGCGGCACCAAAGGCCACGGCCTGTACCTAAGCCGCGACACCGGAGCTACATGGCAGTTCTGCGGCCCGGACGCAAACGCCGATGTAGTTGACGCGACTTGGCTGGAACATTCGGTTCTCACCCTCGCAAGGGTACGCGACACAACCGCAGTCTGGAGCACAAACGATACCGGCCGGACCTGGCTACGCGAGCTGCTTCTGCCGGCCGGCTCCGGGGTTTCCTTCAACCGGGCCTGTCAGGTCGGCGGCTTTGGCGTATACGCCCGCGACAGTCAGTGGCACCCGGATACATCGGGCCTCACCTGTCGGGCGGTCCGCTGCATCAGCAACGCCTTCTATGGTGCGTTCTGGTACGCCGGCACCGATAGCGGTGTCTTCCACCTAGACATGACACCCGGAACTGAAGAAGAAAGAAACAACGGAAGAGAGGTCGGCAAGATGGCGACGATTGTCCGCGGCGTGCTCTGGCTGGCCGACGCGGGACACGACCGGAACCCCGTGGACATAACCGAGATTCGTCCTCGAATCTCGGATTGTGTCCCCCAGTATGCGGAGCTGCTGGACGCCACGGGTCGCAAGATGCTCGACCTTGCGCCCGGTCTCAACGACGTGCGCCACCTTGCGCCCGGAGTCTACTTCGTCCGCCCTGCGTCCGGCCTGGAACGTCACGCGTCGAGCATTGAACGTGTGTCCAAGCTCATCCTGACGAGGTAGGCGCCAAAATCTCTGCAGGCTGGCGACGGATGTCGCCACCCTGCGCTGTTTCACGGGCTGGGCAGGGCCGGAGTGTCGAAGACCCGGGTGCGGATGCGGGCAAGGACGTCCGGGTCAAGGCCGCGGGCAGTGTACAGCTTGAGCAGCACGTCCGCAGCCAGAGCAAATGAATCGCCCGAGATGTTCCGCCCGCGCGAGAGCTTGTACAGCCGCCGCGCGAAGTTGAGATAGGGCACATACAGAATCGTATGTACCGTGCTCAAGTCGAGCACCTGTTTGACCTTGGTCTCCATCGCGCAGAGCTCGGCCACGGCCGCAGCATAGTTCGCAAGCATCCTCGGCCGCATCTCTTCCAAGGCCTTGCTCGTGCGCCCGACATTGAACTTCTTGTCCCAGCGCTGAATGCGCTTGTTCGGTTCTACTGGCATGGTTTGTTCCTTGCGTTTCGGTCATAGTCGGACTCAGGACTCTGGCGTCCTCACTAAGTCATACGGTGCAGAATGCCGGTTTTGCCGCGTCTTCTTTCGTCAGCTTGCCAAGCCTCGTATCTGCGTTACTTGGAGTGTCGAGCCGTCTGCCGCCTCTGGTGGCAGAGCTGCTTTCGGGACTGAGTTGGGGAGTCGCTCCCCCTGCCGGTGCTGCGAGCAGGCCAAGGTCTGGTCTGGCCAATAATTGCGGCTGCGGTACAGGTTGCGGGCCTGCCGGCACGAGCGTCGGCGTGAGCCATGCCGTCGGGCACGACACAACCGGCAGCAGGATGCCGGTCAAGGGAGAGTCCGGTTCAGCTATCAGGTCTGGTTGCGGGTCGAGCTCCAACAGCGAGTGCAAGCCTGCCTCCAAGTCAGACCCGATGGCAGGTTCTAGCTGGACAGCAGCGTTCACAGATGGAATGGCCGAACCTGAGCTGGCGCTAGAGCTGACCCAACCGACCACGACGGCAAGTCTAGAACTGGTGGCAAGCGCAGTTTGACTTAGGCCGAGCATTCGCTATCGTCTTGGCTTGTGAAAGCTCTCAAAATCGTCGGCACAGGCCGGGCCCTGCCCGAGCGCGTGCTGACCAACTTTGACTTGGAAAAGATGGTCGAGACGAGCGATGAATGGATTGTCGAGCGAACCGGGATTAGGGAGCGCCGCATCGCCGACGAGCAGACCGCGACCAGTGACTTGGCTGCTGCTGCACTGGTCAGGGCCTGCAGCCAGGCCGGGATAGCGCCGGGAGAGCTCGACACCATCATCGTCGGTACCTCGACGCCGGATACGGTCTATCCGGCGACCGCGTGCTGGGTTCAGAAGCGACTCGGCATCTCGGGTAGTGCGGCATTCGACGTCAGCGCGGGCTGCTCCGGGTTTCTGTTCGGCCTGGAGATTGCCGCCAATCTCGTCGTAACTGGCACCGGCAGGAAAGTCGGCGTGGTCGGGGCCGAGGTGATGTCCAAGGTCGTCAACTGGCGCGACCGGACGACCTGCGTGCTGTTCGGCGACGGAGCCGGGGCCGCGGTTGTCGTTGCCGGCGACGGCTCATCAGGTCTACTCTCCTCGAACTGGGGCTGTGACGGCAACCTGGCACCGCTGCTGTACCAGCCGGCGGGCGGTACGCGTCTGCCCACGAGCGAGCAGACGCTGAGGAACGGGGCCCAATTCGTCCACATGGAAGGAAACAAGGTCTTCAAGCACGCGGTCCGGACCATGGGCGGGGCTGCACTCAAGGCTTTAGAGGACGCGGGCGTGACCAAGGAAGAGATCAAGCTGCTCATCCCGCATCAGGCGAACATCCGGATTCTCGAGGCGACGCGGGAACGGACCGGTGTTTCGGCCGACAAGATGTTCGTCGTGGTGCACAAGTACGGCAACATGTCCGCGGCGACGATTCCGGTCGCGTTGGACGAAGCCCGTGAGCAGGGCCGCATCAGTGACGGCGACCTCGTTCTGCTGACCGCGTTCGGCACCGGTTTCACTTGGGCCGCGGGCGTTCTGCGCTGGTAACTCAAGGCCCGTGCCTCAAGGACCCGCCATTGGGGCTGAACGCGCCGATTGACCCGGGCTGGTTCTCGTTGTATTGTATCCATCCCATGGCCAACACAATGACCCAACAAGCCGCAGCCAACACCGGCTGGCTGGGCGCAGACGTGTTCGTTTCCGGCCTCAGGCGGGTCAACCTGTTCTGCGGCGGGTATGGCTCGGGCAAGACCGAAGTCGCGGTCAACTTTGCGCTGCATCTGGCCCGGGCCGGCCGCAAGGTGAGTCTTGCGGACCTTGACATCGTGAATCTCTACTTCCGCAGCCGCGAGCGACGGGCTGAGCTGCGCCGGCATGGGGTTGAGGTACTGGTGCCGGGCGAGCGACTGGTCAATGCCGACCTGCCGATTGTTCTGCCCGAGGTCAAGGGTGTGCTTGACCGCCGTGACCGTCTGGTCGTGCTTGACCTGGGCGGTGACCCGGTCGGCGCGCGGGTCATGGCGTCGCTTACCCAGGGCATGGATTGGAACGACTATTCGGGCTTCATCGTGCTGAACTCACGGCGGCCCAAGACCAATACGGTCGAAGGCGCACGGCAGATGATCGAGGAGATTGAGGCCTCGTCCCATGCGCCGGTCACCGACATCGTGGTCAACTCGCATCTGATTGAAGAGACTGCCGGCCCGGTCATCGAGGAAGGCATCAGGCTGGCCGAGAACGTGGCCCGAGCGACGGGTCGGCGCGTGGCATTCGTGGTCGTCGAACGGCGACTGCTTGCGACCTTTGCGGCCGATAGGTGTCGGTATCCGGTGATGGTGCTGGACCGGCTGATGCTCAAGCCGTGGGAGCAGTCGAACTGGCTGGGCAAGTACCGAGTCAACATCTGAGGAGCAATATGGCAAAGAGATTCCAAGTAACGATTGAACGCAACCGGTGCAAGGGCTGTGAGCTGTGCGTTCATGTCTGCCCAAAGCAGGTGCTGGCAATGTCCAAGGACATCAACGACAAGGGGTACTTTTTCTCCCATGTCGTGAACCAGCCAGCCTGTATCGGCTGCCGTTTCTGTGCCTTCATCTGTCCGGACGTGGCGATTGAGGTGGCTCAGCTCGACAGCCCGGAGCCGACGCCAGCGGCAAAGGAGGCCTGAGATGGCGGACAAGGTACTAATGAAGGGGAATGAGGCGATTGCCGAGGCGGCGATTCGCGCCGGCGGGCTGTGCTACTTCTGCTATCCGCTGACGCCGCAGTCTGAGGTCGCCGAGTACCTGGCTTGGCGGATGCCTGAGGTCGGCGGCGCGTTTCTTCAGGCCGAGAGCGAGGTCGCGGTCATCAACATGCTCTACGGCGCAGCCGGGGCCGGCGCGCGCGCCTGGTCAACTTCGTCGAGCCCGGGCATCAGTCTAATGATGGAAGGGCTGTCGTACATCGCCGCGGCTGAGCTCCCAACCGTGGTTGTCAACATCGTGCGCACCGGCCCGGGTTTGGGCGGGATTCTGCCGTCGCAGGGCGACTACCTGCAGGCGGTCAAAGGCGGCGGCCACGGCGACTACAAATGTCTCGTTCTGGCACCGTCGTCAGTCCAGGAAGCGGCAGACTTGATGCCTCTCGCCTTTGACCGGGCCGACCGGTATCGCAATCCGGTCATTGTAATCGGCGATGGCATGATTGGCCAGATGATGGAGCCGGTTGAGTTCAAGGACTGGAACTTCCCACCCCTGCCGCCCAAAGACTGGGCCACGACCGGCTGCAAAGGCCGGAAGCCGAATGTCGTCAACTCGCTCTACCTTGACCCAGCAGTAGAGGAACAGCTCAACCGCAAGCTCGCGGCCAAGTACGAGGAGATGAAGAAACACGAGGTGCGGTTTGAGGAATACAACACCACCGGCCGGTTTCGCGTTCTGCTCGTCGCCTACGGTACGACCGCACGGGTTTGTAAGACCGCAATCCAGCGCCTGCAGGACGAAGGCATCAAGGCAGCACTGCTCCGACCCATCAGCCTGTTTCCGTTCCCGGAAGAAAGGGTCTACGAATTGTCGAAGCGGGCCGAGTTTGTCATGTCGGTTGAGATGAGTTGCGGCCAGATGGTTGAGGACGTGCGGCTGGCTATCGGCCGGGACAAACCGCTCTACTTCTTCGGCCGGCAGGGCGGTTTTGTGCCCTCACCTGAGGAGGTTGTCGAACAGGTGAAGCTCCATCTGGGCACGAACCCTCAAGCCGCAGGCGAAAGAACCGGAGGTGGCGCGTGAAGATACTGTTCAAGCGACCCGAATCCCTGGCCCCGGTCCCGACTCACTACTGCCCGGGCTGCACCCACGGCGTGGTCCATCGGCTGATTGCCGAGGTGATTGATGAGCTGGGCCTGCGCGAGCGGACGGTCGGAATCGCGCCGGTCGGTTGCTCGGTGCTGGCGTTCAACTACTTCAACTTCGACTTCCAGCAAGCGGCCCACGGCCGGGCCCCGGCACTGGCAACCGGCATCAAGCGCGCCCGGCCTGACCTCATCGTCTTCACATACCAGGGCGATGGCGACCTGGCCTCAATCGGCATGAGCGAGATAATCCACGCGGCGAACCGAGGCGAAAAGTTTACTGTCGTGTTCATCAACAACTGCATCTACGGCATGACCGGCGGCCAGATGGCACCGACCACGATGCCCGGCCAGGTGACAACCACCAGTCCGAAAGGTCGGGATGTGGCCGACGTCGGCTATCCGACCCGGATGTGTGAGCTGCTGGCCAGCCTGCGCACGCCCGGATTCGTCGAGCGAGTCGCGGTCCACACACCCCAACAGATTGTCAAAGCCCGCCGGGCCTTGAAGACGGCGTTCGAGCTGCAACGTGACAACCGGTGCTTCACCTTTGTCGAGTGCCTCTCGACCTGTCCGACCAACTGGGGCCTGCCGCCCTTTGAGGCGACGCGCTGGCTTGAAGAACACATGATTCCCTACTACCCGGTGCAGAACTTCAAGCGGCCCGAAGCAGAAGCCGCAATGTCACAAACAGCCGGTTCCAAGTCGGAAGGAGGCAGCCATGCAGATTGAGGCGGTGTTTGCCGGGTTCGGCGGACAGGGCATACTGCTGGCGGGCAAGATTCTCGCCGAGACCGGAATGGGCCTTGGCCGAGAGGTCGTTTGGCTGCCGTCCTACGGCCCGGAGATGCGCGGCGGCACGGCCAACTGTACAGTCATCATTGCGGACGAGCCAATCGCCTCGCCGATTGTCCTGCATCCGCGCGATGCGGTGGTGATGAACCGGCCGTCACTGGAGAAGTTCTGCCCCATGCAGAAGGCGCACGGGTTTGCGGTTGTCAACTCCTCGCTCATCAATGTCCGGCCGAACCGGGCCGACCTGACTGTCGTCGAGATTCCGGCCAACCAAATCGCGATTGAGGCCGGTTCGGCCAAAGCCGCAAACATGGCGATGCTCGGCGCCTATGTCGGGCTGACTGGAATTGTGCCGTTTGAGGCCCTGCTTGAGCAGGCAAAGCACGAGTTCGCCAAGAAACCGAAGTTCGTGCCGGTCAATCTGAAGTGCATCGAGCAGGGGTTTGCCCTCGGCGCGGCGGCCCGCCGCAGCCAGAGATGAATCGGCTCCTCGCCGCGGTTCTAGCCGCAGCCGTCCTTGCCTCAGCTCAAGTCCAAGACTTCACCGCGGCGGTCCGCCGAGTCAAGCCGGCCCTGGTCGGCATCTACACCGAGAAGGTCCTAACCCTGCCTGATACCGGCAAAGAAGGGCCAGACTACGTTCAAACCCGCTCCCTGGGCAGCGGGTTCATCATTGATACGCTCGGCCACATCATCACCTGCAACCACGTCATCGCCGGCTACGGAACAATCGCCGTCAAACTCGCTGACGGCACCGTGCTTCAGGGTGCTGACGTCAAACTGGTCGGCCGTGACCCAATCACTGACCTCGCGGTGCTCCGCGTCAAGACGCCGGTGCAGCTCGTACCGGCCGTGCTCGGCAACTCGGACGAGCTTTCAGTCGGCCAGCCGGTCATGGCACTCGGCAACCCTCTCGGACTTGAGGTCTCAGCTTCAGCCGGAATTGTCAGCGCCGTCTCGCGCTGGGGGCTGCAACGCCGGTCCGGCCCCGATTTCCAGGACTTCATCCAGACCGATGCGCTCATCAATCCGGGCAATTCCGGCGGCCCGCTTGTTGACGTGCAGGGCCGGGTCATCGGTGTCTGCAGCTCAATCCGGTCCGGCCCGCAGGGATTTACCGGCATCGGTTTTGCCTCGCCCATCAACCTCGCACTTGAGGTCAGTCGCCAGCTAATCGAAAACGGCGCAGTCATCCGTGGCCATCTCGGCATCTCAACTCAGCCGCTGAACCGCGCCCTACGCCAGGCGCTCGGACTTTCAACCCAAGAGGGCATCTTGGTGACTGCGGTCACGCGCAACCGGCCGGGGATGAAGGCAGGCATCGTTCCCGGCGATGTCATAGTTCAACTGGACGGCGAGCCGGTCGCAGACGTCCGCGAATTTCAGAGCGAGATTGCCCGACGCCGGCCCGGCACAAGCGTCAGCCTGACCCTCATCCGCCAGGGGCGACAGATGGCGGTGCAAGCCGTGCTCGACCGCTGGCCAGTAGCCGGCACCGAACCGGCTCAACCCCTGCCAATCCGGAACTGGCTCGGACTGAAGACTAGTGACTTGGCGGCAACCGGTGCCCGGCGTCGCCTCCTAGAATACGGTGTTCTGGTCGCAGAGGTCGAAGCGGGCGGTCCGGCATCGGATGCGGGCATCAAAGAAGGCGACGTCATCGTCGAGGCGGACTTCATGCCGGTCAGAAGCGTAGCCGACTTCGACCAACTCCGCCGTCAATTCCAAGGACAGACCAGACCGATTCTTTTTCGGGTCTATCGTGGCCGCGACGCATTCTACACCGCGGTCGAACCGTAGCCATTTGATTCCAGCCGGTTCTTGGCTAAGCTGTCACTCAGGATGGGCTCAGGAACCGGAGTCGGGGCGGTAAGTATCCGATTAGAGAAAGGAGTTGGTTGTTGAAGAAGTCTGCACTGTTCGCAGTCCTGTTTGCGCTCGTCACCGGCAATGCCACGGCAACGTACCTGCTGACGCGGAGCGCTTCGGTGATGAAACCTCTGCAGGTCATCGGCTACGCTGCTGCCGGATTCTCCCGAACCACGCAGGAGTATGACACGCTGAACAAGAAGTACGTTACGCTACCCGCAGACGAACAGACGAGCACACTGAGCACAGATGTGATGCTCGGCCTAAGCCTGCTCAAGAACCTCGAGGTTATCGGCGTCGCTCCGGTCGTCTCCAAAAGCAAAGGGGACGCGACGGCCGTCGGGCTTGGCGATGCGGCGCTGATGCTGCGTTACGGCCTGGTCGGCGGCATCTTGCCGGTGAAACTAACTTTGGCCGCAGCGGTCAACCTGCCGACCTCGGCCAAGGGCGCAGTCCTGCAACTGGGCGACCGTACCACCGACGTCGCCATCGGTGCTGCGCTCCAGACCGTGTCGGTCGCGCGGCTCGCACTTCACGCCCGGTTCGCGTACTGGCTCAATGGTAAGGCCGGCGAGACCAAACACGGCAACATGTTCGAGTACGTCATCTTCCCCGATTTTACCATCAGTCCGAACGCGAGCATCTTCTCGACGGTTGCCGGGGTGCTGGCGGCCGACAACGTAGTCAGCGGTGCGAAACAGGCAGCCAGTGGCGCCGGCCTCCATTCCGCCGGACTCGGCCTGACCTGGAATCCGGTCGGCCCGCTCTGGTTCAAACCGAAGGTGACCGTGCCTTTGACCTTCCTGTCGCGCGGCGGCAGGCTTCCAAGTTTTGCGCTGGGCTTTGACGTCTGGGCAGTCGTGCCCTGAGCAAGAACCACTGGGTTCACTCAAGACCACCGGGGCGGGCACTGAGGCCCGCCCCGGACAGTCGTCGAGACCGAACTAGTCTGCTATGACGAGTCTACCGGTGGCCGTCGCCCCGGCAACGTCCACGCGGAAGGCGTAGACTCCGCAGGGCACCGCTGGGCCGCGCTGCCAACGAACCGACGTCACTCCGGTGCGCGTCTGACCGGTGAACTCCTGCACAACACTGCCGTCAAGCCGGTACACGGTCAGGCGATAAGGCCGGTCAGGTTGAGCGACGAAACGGAACTCAGCCGCACTGCGGCACGGGTTAGGACTGACCCCCGCGGCGACGTTGTTATAGAACGATGCCGGGACTGAGGGCGTCTCGATGCCGACAAGCTCAACCACGTTGACGCTCCCGGCCTGGAACGCGCCATAGCCCGAGTCCGGGTGGAACGAAAGGTCCTGAGCATAGACCACAATCTTGCACATCCGCTCGACCCAGCCGGACTGGAGAGTGAACGGCTGGACCACGGTATCGTAGCCGCCGCCCGGGACCGAGACAGGCGTGCCGAGGTGGTCAGGCAGATAGTCACGACAGACGTGGTTATGCCACGGGTCACCGTTGGGACCAACGTAGTACAGGCTGTCCTCGGTGATTACCATTTCACAGGTTCCGTTCACCGGCGCAAGTCCCTGATTGTAGAACACGGCTTGAACCGTGCCGCTCCTCGTGCCTGGGTCGTAAGTACCGCTCAGCCACAACCGGACGTCGGTCGGCTCAAGGATACGCTGCGCGACATAACCGGGCCACGCGCTGTAGACGTAGCTGCAGTTGCGACCGTCAATCCAGGCCCAGGGAGTTGCATACCCACCGTTATAGGGCGGCGGATAGGTCCGCATCTTGGACCGGCCTTCGGCGTTGTACAAGGGATAGCTCGAACTGATGTGCCACTCAACCGCAGCGACGTAGCCCTCGTAATCTATGCAAATCTGGTCCAACACCCGGCTGGCATTGACACAGGAGGCTCAACCTTCCTGATAGGCCTCTTCTATCACTACCACGCGGTCAAAGGCCAGGGCCGTTGTTGCGGCGGCGAGCAGCGCAGTAACGACTGCGACGTACTTCATGGGACCTCCGATTGATGTTGACAAATACACCCTAATATGATAGTCCGGAACCGCGGTCGGTCAATCTCAAGTTGGCCAGCCTATTTGCGCTGGTATGTACCGGTCAATCGACCCGTGCCGAGCACATGGCCGCGCATCTTCTGCTCGAGCTCTCGCGCTGACAAGTCCGGAGCAGCCGGCAGCACCGTATCAAGGGCGTAGAGCGTGAAGACGTACCGGTGGGGCTTGCCGGGCGGCGGCATCGGGCCAGAATAGCCGGCGAGACCATTGCTGTTCCGGCCGTGAACCGCACCAGCAGGCAGTTGCCGGTCAATCCCCAGACTGCTGCCCAAAGCGCGCACCGAATCCGGTATGTTGTACAAGACCCAGTGGACGAAAGCGCCGGCCGGTGCGTCCGGGTCGCGGCAAACCAGAGCGAAGCTACGCGTGCCCTCAGGCACCCCTTGCCAAGCAAGGTCCGGCGAAATGTCGCCGCCCTCACCGCTCGAGCTCCTAGGCATGGGCTGACCGTCCTCGAACGCCGTACTCGTCAGCGTCATTATTGCGTGAGTACGGGGTGTGGCTGTTTCGGTCTTCGATGGGCGACAGCCCAAAACAAACGAACAGACCAGAGCGACTGCAATAGTCGGTTTCACAACGTGCCTCCGGGATGTCTAAGACTACGCCTTCCGGTACGGTCTGTCAAATGGAGACAGCTCGAACGCACTGATGCCGGGCGAAAGACGCGGCAGGGGACGCACCATGTCCCCTGCCGCACCCCACTCTTGGTCGCCGGGCCCCTCTCCGGCGCCCGAAGCCGGTCAGTCGCTCATGGGTCGACTTCGATGAAGATGAGCTGAGTGTTAGGGCCATCCAACATCAGGACCGCAACCAAGCCGCCGGGACCAGGATGATAGCCGTCGCCGTTGGCGATGGCGTCGTCCGCCATCGTGCCGGCGATGCCCCCTGGGCGATTCTGTTCACCCAAGAGATACCACATCGCGTCTTGGAAGTTGCCCCAGGTCGCGCCCGGGTAGTTGCTCCGATGGTTGAGCAGCCAATTGACCCTGTCCCACTCGCCGTTCTTGTACAGTCGCGGAATCAGGTGGAGGTCTGGGTCCTGACTTGAATATAGCACGACCGCGTACCAGGTATTCTGGCTGATGCGGACGTTCTTCTCGGCGCACCAGCCGACCCAGTACGCCGAGTCCCACACGTCAAAGCCGGTGCCGACGCCACTGAGCTCAATCCGCCAGTAGGCTCGCTCTGCAGCGAACGGGTGCCAACCGCGCATCCGCACAGGGTAATCCGGCAGATCAACGTCTTTATAGCATTCCTGGACAGTGTAACGGAAGCATCCCTTCCACACGTCGCCCCAGCCGGTCTCTTCCTGGATGACTCTGCCTTCCCCGTCGAGGCGGACGACGACCGCGTGCGCCGCAATGGCGACGGTATCGCCCGGCTGCCAGTCATTAAGGGAAACGGTAAACTCATACTCCGTTACCGGCGGATTGAAGGCCATCGAATAAGGGAACTGCCCCGGAACCAGATGACCCTTCTTGTTGCGCGGCAGTTCGGCGCAGGAACTAGCCACTGCCAAGTGCAACTCGGTGAACTTCCAGTCGCCCGAGGTCTCGTACTTAACGTACAGGTAATCGGTGCAATTGATGACCGTGATTGTGCCGGCGTTGATGTGCTGGCCAGCCCAGATAGTGACTACCTTGGGTTCGCCGCAAACCGGGTGACTGGCCATCCTGACCAGTCCTTCCTCGGCGAGCGGGTTCATCGCTTTGTCACAACCAATGGTCGTAAGACCGACCAAGGCAACAAGAACCATCGTGCCCAGCCATAGTCTCTTCATGTCTTGCCTCCTTCTTTAGGCTTGTTGTTGTTAGCCGATGCAGAACCAAGCAAATGCCTAACCCGGCTGTCGGCCCTTCGACTCGCCGGCCTCTGGGCAGTGGTCGGCCAGTCTCTAGTGTGCAGCAGAAAACGCCATACCCCCAGCATGTGTTTCCCGTTAGTAGGAAACAGACTTGCAGGCGTCTTATCAATTGGGTGGTAAACCAGGTCCTCTCACAGACCATGGTAATTGTACCGTCAGTCCAGAGTGAGTCAAGCTGGGCGGAAGGGCCGGGACACGGATGGCTCGAAGCAGTATGGCTTGTGCTGGTCTCGATAAAGCGAAACCGCCCCGAAGGGCGGTTTCGCAGAGGCCGTGAAGTCGGACTAGTCGAGCACTACGGTCTTGGCCGAAACCGACTTGCCGTCAACCGTGAGACGGTAGAAGTAGGTGCCGCTGGCAACGCGGCCGCCGGAGTCCGCGGTGCGGTTCCAAACGAGACTCCGCACACCCGGCTCGAACGTGCCGCTCTCCAGGGTCTTGACCAGCTTGCCGGCGACGTCGTAGACGCCGAGGCTGACGTCTGAACGACGGCCGACGTAGTAGCTGATGCTGGCCGAGTTGCGGACCGGGTTGGCAACGCGGTAGAGCGCATGTGGCACGCTCGCCACTCGGCTTTCCTCAACGCCAACCTCAGGGTCAAACCACATGATCCCGTAGTATGCCGGATTAGGCCAGTTGGCCATCAGCAGAGTCTGAGGCCACCAGCCGATGAACTGGGTCCCGCCGCCGACCGCGGTGTACTGGAAGTACTTGACCGTGTCGCCCGGGTCAACGGTGTAGTCACCCTTGCGGGTGCCGAACGGAATCTTGGCCTCAAACTGCAGATGCCCGCTGGTAGTCGAGGATGCGCTGACGCAGCCCGGACACTGGCCCGGCATGCGCCAGACCTGCGGGACCGTGTTCAACAACGCCCGGTAGACGAGCGAGTCGTTGCCGACGTATTCGACCCAGTGGTTGCCTTCGCTTGAGTCGGTTGACCAAGTTCCGCTCCGGTCCTCATCCACGTACGGCCCGAACTGGTCGTAGTTCGTTCGGCCGGTGTAGTTCGGGCAGTCCATCGCGTAGTACATGAAATTGTCATCGTACATGTAGTAGGCGAAGTTGCTGCCAGCCGGATAGGGCGTGCCGCCACGGCCGGCAAGGTCGCTGATGTCGTACCAGATGGAAGCGGCCCACTCGCCGGGCTGAATCACACCGTCAATCGTCGGCGCAAACAGCGGGATGCGTTTAACAATGATGGTGTCGGCGAAGACCGCACCCGAGATGGTCGTCTGCCGCCTTGCCGTATCGTTGGCCGGGTTCTCGTCGCCCGACAGGGCGGTGAAGAAAGTCACGGTGTAGATGTTGCCCGCCGGCCCGGAGTTCCACGGCGCGGGCATCACGATTGAGTCGGTCGCGCCCGGTGCGAGCGGCCCGACATAGGTTGCGGTCTGATTGTACACGCGTGTGCCGGCCGAATCAATCCAGCACGTAACCGGGAAATTGCCCTCCGGATTCGTGCCGCGGTTGCGAATCATCGCTTTGGGCACAACCGAACCCTGGGTCATGGTCGAGGGCGGACGCACAATCTCCGACAGAGCGACGTCGTGCCCGACTCCGCCGCCGGCAATCATGCGGAAACACCAAATACGGTCCGGGTCAGCCTGCTCGAGCGCAAGCATGAAAGTATCCCCGCGCCACATCTCGATACCGCCACCCAGGTCCCAGCCCGGCGGGTTGAAGCTGTCGGGCACCGTGTAGCCGGGGTAGGTCATCTTCCAAATTGGGCTTGCGCCGGCACTCCCGGCCATTGTCACCCAGAAGCAACTATTGGTCGCATCCCAGGCAAGACCATAGGCCGAGCTCATCTGGGCCGCAGCCCGCACCTGATGGCCGTTCGTACCGGTTATCGAGAACTTCGCCATCGGCGAAGTCGTGAAGTTGCAGGTCCAGCAGGAATCCTCGGCCGGATGGTGGGCGAAACCGCGCACCGTGCCGCTGTAACCGGTGACGGTGTAGGTTCCGTTGGGCACCATTGTCGTGGCGTTGTAGACGTGGAAACGCTGGCCGTCAAAACCGGCAAAGACCTCATCGGTCGCCGCTTTGTAGGCCATGTCGCGGATACCCCAGCCGGACGGACCGCCGGTCTGAGCAAAGCTGTCAATCAGCGGCCGAGCAGGGTCAGCGATGTTTATCCGGTAGATTTTCAGCGCGGTCTGGCCAGCTGACACCCACATCAAAGTGTCCTGGACGTCGGTGACGCCGACGCAGTAGACGCTGTACGTCACCGGCCGGGTCCAGACGGTCTCGGGCGGGTCCATCAGGGTCGAGAACACCCCATAGGGAGCTCTCGCCGGTGCTGCCGGGTCACGGTCGGTCGCTCGGTCAACCGTTCCCGGAGTGTTCGCCGGGCCCGCAGCGAACGCCAACCCTGCAATCAGGGTCAGCAGTACTACGGCTGTCTTCACTCGTTCCTCCTTAGGTTAAGACTACGTAGTCGCCATTGCCTCTTACTGTTCGAGTCTCGTTCGACCAGCAGGCCGCAACTGAGAGGCGGACAGAATCGGGCCGAATAGTCTACGTGGCCCCGGGCCCAAGTCAAGCATGATTTTCTCAAATCCGAGACCGAACCATCCGGCACGCAGAAACGCGAATCAGGGACTGCTCTTTGCCTCACGCTTCAAGGCTGGCTCGCCTGCTCCAGCCAGGCACAGCCGGCAAGAAGCTCATGCTTTGGCCCGGGCCCATGCTCGCCCTCAGTCATGCTCAATTCGGCCTGAATACCATGCTCCATGAACAGCTGAAACATCGTCTCGCACGCGGGGCGATTCCAGTCCTTCTGCCGCGTCACAATGTAGACGAGCCTGCCCGGCAACAGGTCCCAATTGGCCAGCGTCATCGCGCCATCATGCGGGCAAACCGCCACCACGCCGCGCACCAGGTCCGGATGGAGAAACATCGTCGCCAGCGCCTGCACGCCCTGCCCCGAAAACCCAAAGAGGAAAACCCGGTTCGAGTCAATCCTCGGATTGGCCAGCAGCTTGGTAATCGTTCGGACGATGTCCCTGTCGTTCAGCCGCATGTCCCGATGATTCCGGGTTCGGTGGCAGGTGGCCATCACCCAGCCGAGCGAGTCGGCGACCAGCCGCACGGTGTCAAGGTCAACCGGCAGCGCACCGACGCACGAGAGCACAACCAGAGCCGGAACTCTCTTCGCGGCGACCCGGGCCGGCAGATAGCAGCAATCCGAGTCCGCATCACAGGCAACTCCTGCGGGCAGCGGCTTGCCGCACGAAACCGCCAGCACCAGAACCACACCCAGCACCGCTCTGCCGCCCCTTTGCAACTTGCAATCTGCAATCTTCAATCTGAAATGCCCTTTCGTCCGCCACTCCACCACCAGACGACTTGGTCACTCGACCACTCTTCTCCACCATCTTGCGATTTGCAAGCTGCAATCTGAAATGCCTTTTCCCGCCTCACTGTCGTTCTGCCCCGAGCACCAGCACAATCGCGGCCGCGCCGAAGATGATGTTCGGCAGCCAGGCAGCCAGCGCCGGACTGACGACGTGCGACGTGCCGTATGCCCGGCTCATCTGAATTGCGCCCCAATAGAGAAACGAGAACAGCAGCCCCAGCCCGAGCCCGAACATCGTCCCGCCTCGACGCAAGCGCACCGAAATCGGCAACCCGAGCATAACCACGACCAGCCCGATAAGCGAGTACGAGAACCGATAATAGTACTCGACCTCGAACTTGGCCACGTTCTCGCCGGCCCGCTTCATCCGCCCAATGTAACTCCGCAGCGCCCGGGTTGAGGTCTCTTCAACCGGCCGGGACGTGCCGACGAAATCGGCCGGCGTCTCGGTAATCATCGTCAGCTCAAGCGAATCGGCCCGGGTCAGCACCTCGTTGCCCTCCGAATCAAACTCGCGGACGCTCACGTTCCGACCCAACCATCTACCCTTGACATAGACCGCCTCAGCTCCGTCCACCCGGCGGACTACGCGCCGGTCCGGCCCAAGCTCGGTCAAACTGAAATCACGCATCACCCCGTCCGACTCAAACTCGCGGACATAGAATACTCGCCCTGCCTCGCCGACAAAGTAGACGTTGCTCCGCTTATCAACCCGACTCACCTGACGCCGCTCGATTCTTGTCCGCCGCAGGTCCGAAAGCCGAGCATTGGCCGGAATCGTCACCAGCTCGTTCCCGAACAGATAGGCCGCGACCGAGACAACTCCAAGGCCGATTGCCGGCAGAAACAGCCGCCGCACCGACACACCCGCACTCTCCAACGCGTGCAACTCACGGTGCCGCACCATCTGGCCGTAGACGACAAACACCGCCAGAATCATGCTCACCGGATAGAGTAGAGTCACCGCCGCCGGCAGGCTGTAGGCATAGTTCAGCAGAATGAGAAACAAGCTCACCCGACGGCTCGTGAAATAGTTCAGCTCCTCAAACAAGTCAATCAGCAGATAGATGACGACAACCGAAAGACACGCCAACACCGTGAACTTGACAAGCTCGCGTACCAACTGCCGGTCAACTATCTTCATTTCCGTCTCGCAAGCCCGAGCAGCATTGACCGTTCCAGAAACGCCCGACTGAACAGCTCCACCACGGGCACCACCAGCAGCAGATTTGGCAGCCACATCCCGACAAACGGATTGAGCCGGCCGGCATCAGCCAGATTCTGCCCGGCCAGCAGCAGCACGTAGTACAACGCAAAGAACACTAGGCCGAAGATGAACCCGGTCCCGACCCCACCCCGCCGCAACAACAACCCGACCGGAGCGCCAAACAATACAAAGAAGAACGCCGAGAACGCCAGCGAAAACCGCTTCTGCATCTCCACCTCGTGCCGCGCCCGTTCCAGATTCTTGTAACGCAACCGGGTCGCCAGCTCATTCGCCCTCATCTGAGCCGGCTCATTATCCCCGGCCTGAGCCCGAGCCTCATCCGCCTGCCGCCTGATTTCCGCCGCCTCTGAACGCAACCGGCCGAGCTGGGCCACCAGTTGCGGCAAGGTCATCTCCTCGTCGCTCCGGTACTCCCGCTCCCGTCGCACCAACTCGTCATCCATCGGCACATTGATAACCTGACGGGCAAACGTCAGCCGACGATAGGTCGTGCCGGTCACCAGTTCGTGGATTTCGCCGTCAAAGAGCGTCAGAATCATGTACCGGTCATCCGGCGTATAGGCCAGCTCGCCGTGCGGCGCAGTCACAAAACTCGGCGACGCGCCCTTGGGCCGCGACTCGAAAATCGCCACGTTCCTCACCCGCGAGCGACGCTCATCCATCGAGCCGATATACACCATGTACCCGGGAAAGTCGTCAATGAACACCCCCTCCCGAATCCGCAGCGCCGGCTTCTTCCGGGCCACGTCCGAGATGAGATTCCGCACCCGGTGCTGGGCCTCAGGCACAACAAACCCGTTGAACCCAACCATCAAACCAGCCAGCGCCACGCACGCCCATGCCGCCGGCGCAAACACCCGCTCAACCCTGATGCCTGCGGCCCGGACCACCCGAATCTCATTGTCCTGCGCCATCCGGCCGAACGAAATCACCCCGGCAATCAGACTCCCCAGCGGCGTGCACACGCTCACGACAAACGGCAGCGAAAGCACCATCATCTCCCCGACCACAGCCACGGCCACGCCCTTGCGCACCAACAGATCGGCAAGCAGAAACAGCCGGTCCATCAGGAGCACGAACGTCAGGATAACAATCGCGAGAAAAAACGGCGGGAAAAACTGCTTCAGCGCCGAGCGCTGCAGTATCGTCACGCGCCAATCATACCCTTCGCCGCACTCCCGGTCAAATCCGCAGTGCCCGCCGTTCGCTCTCCGCTCTCCGCCATCCCCCTTCCGCCACTCGCCCACCCGAACACTTGGTCACCTTGCCACTCTAAACCCGGCCAGTACCGGCCGATGGTCCGACACCTCATCCCGATACTTTGCTACCCAGTCATCAAGCCGCAAAGTCCGCGTCACCCCTGAGCCGTACTCCTCAAGCGCGTCCCGCGTCACCAGCACGTGGTCAATCAGCCCTCCGCCGATATACGAACTCTGGCTCGTATCCCCAGCCAGCGTCAAAGTGAGAAACCGATACCGGGCCGTATCCTCCAGAAACGGTCGAAACACATTCTCCTCAACCGGGTCATCCAGCCGGTCATTCCAATCCCCGGCCACGACAAAATCCGGCTCGGGCCCGGACTCCACCTCAGCATCAATATACTCCTTCAGCAACCGGCACGCAGCCCGGCGCCGCTCCCGGTCCGTGCTGCCTCCCCCGGCCTTCAGATGCAGCACAATCAGCCGGAAATCAAACTCCCGGCCATTACACCAAGCCGTCACCGTCAGCTCAATCGGCGGCCGGGGAAACGCGCTCGACCGCTCAAACAGCGTCCGCATCCCGGTAATGTAGACCGTCCCCACCCGATACACAACTCCGGTCTTCTGATAACTCGCGCCGTAACTATCCAGCGAATAGAGCCCACGGTACCCGGCAAGGCCGGCGACCAGACTCCGCAACGCCACGGTATCGGCAATCTCCTGCACTGCGACAAGGTCAACGTCCAGCCGCTCCACCAGTGCCCGCACCTGACTCACGCTCCTCGTCCCGGCTTTGGGAAAGTTCTCGATATTCCACGTCACCAGGTCAAAAGTCGAGTCGGTTCCGGCCGGCTCCAGCGCACCCGGAAACTCATAACCAAACGTCCACGCCGCGGCCACCGACCGCGCCCCGGAATCATCAACCGCCTGCACATAGAAGTCATGCGCCCCGAACGAAAGCCCGGAAAGCGTCACCCCGCTTGACTCGGTCCAGACCCCGGGCATGGTATCATCAATGCCGTAGAAAAACCCAACCACCACCCCATCCTTGTCTGCTCCGGCCCACTCAAACCGCACCGACTCGGTAGCCACCGGCCCCGCTGGCCCGCTCGTAATCACCACGGTTGGCGCCCGATTCGGCCGAACCGCCTCTCGACACCCCAAAACCGCCGCAGCCGCCAGCGCGGCCGCAGCCGCAAAACCGGCCCGACCGTGCAACAACCTGCGTAAGCTCAGCACAACAAGAATCCTACCTCACCACGACGCACCAGTCCAGTACGAGCCGCCCGATTCACCTCTCGCTCGCCCTCGCCCATCGCCATTCACTGCCTGCCCACCCTCCGACTTGCTATCTGCTGTCTGCAGTCTGAAATGCCTCTGCTTTCCTTGACACCCCGTGCCCCAAGGTCATAATACGATTGACTGGGTAGTACAAGCGGTCGGGCCGGCGAGCGGAGACACGACAACCGCTCAGTTGTACAGCGCCTGACTGTCAACACCGTCGGCAGCACGACTCGGGCACCGAACGCACTGCTCTTTAGCCAAACCTGGGGAGGCAGAACAATGAAAGTCGCAGTTGCCATCTTCACGCTCTTGCTCAGCCTGGGTGCGTCCAGGTCTGAGCTGCCGGGCCAAGTGCCGGTCCGGGATTCAACTGATGCCGTAACATGGGAAGCAAGGGCCGTCTGCCCGTACTCGTGCCGCCGCTGTGGCGGTGCTTCAGACGGGACCTACTTCTATGTCCTCGGTGGCTGGGACGGAGTCAACACCCGTGCCTACAACTACCGCTATAACCCAAGCTCGAATTCATGGACCCAGCGCCAGAGCATGCCAACCGGGGTGAGCAATGCCGGGGTCTGCTACAGCCCACAACACAATGCCATCTTTGTCTTGGGCGGGCTGGTTCAGTCCGGCGACTCGGTTACTTTGGTCCAGCGCTATGACATAGCGTCAAACTCATGGACAAGCAACACAACCCTTCCCTACCAAGACTACGGGATTGCGGCCGTGGCCCTGGGAGACCATGTCTACGTCCTGTTTGGCAGCGGCCATCCGGGCCGGTTCTGGCGCTACCACCCTCAGACCAACGCCTGGGTCGAGCTCGCCCAGTGTACCGGCGCAACCTCACATGCCGCGCTTTGCACCCGCGGCGGACTCATCTACGCCTCCGGCGGCTGGACTCAAAACTCGATGTTCAAGTGCTACGACCCCACTGACAATAGTTGGCGGAACCTCCCTTCACTGCCTCAGGCTCGGCACGGCCACGGCATGGATACGGTCGGCGCAAAAGTCTACGTTTACGGCGGCGGCCGCACCTGGGGCGCAACCCAAGACTGCTGGTCGTACGACCCCACAGACAGCACATGGACAAATGAAGGGAATATGCTCCAGCCGCACATCGGCGGTGCCTTCGCCGCGGTTGCAACCGGTGGCGTGACCCGACTTCATGCTGCCTGCGGCTACTACGCAACCGACCGCCACGAACGAGGCACTCCGGCCTCAACGGATGTTGGAGTAGTGGCCGTCGTTGCCCCGGTCGGAACTATTGACACCCTGCAGCCAGTTGCACCGGCCTGTTCGGTCGCCAACCACGGTTCTGATTCGGTCAGCTTCCGGGTACGATGCCGGGTCGGGACGTTCTACCTCGATACCGCGCAGGTGTCGAGCCTCGCGCCCGGCGCCCGGAAAGAAGTCACCTTCTCCGCCCGGACGAACTGGCCCAGAGGCACCCATACCGTCACTTGCTCGACCGAGCTGGCTGGCGACGCCAGTCCGACCAACGATAGTATGACCGGTTCGGTCCGGGTCAACGTCCGCGACGTCGGCACCCAGACGATATCGGCTCCGTCCGGCATCCTGGACTCCGGAACCACCGTATTCCCGGCCTGCTCGCTCGACAACCACGGCACGACTATTGAAACCTACCGAGTCTGCTTGAGAATCGGCACGACCTACACCAACACCAGCACCGTTGCCGACCATACTCCGGGCAGGCGGGTAGCGGTTACGTTCCCTGCTTGGCAGGCGAGTGAACGTGGCAGAGTGCCGGTCTCGTGCTCGACTGAGCTCTCAGGCGACGCCTGCCCGGCAAACGACCGACTGGCATCAACCGTTGATGTTCGGGTCGTTGATGTTGCCCTCCAAGGCGTGTCAAGCCCACTTGCCTGGGAAAAAGCCGGAGATATTCCGGTCGAGGTTCGCCTGACCAATCGCGGCACAACTGAAGCCCAGAACTTGCTGGTGAAAACGATCATTCGCGACAGCACTGAACCCGAAGTTTACCAAGATTCGGCAACGGTGGCGGCACTTCTGCCCGGCGATTGGACCGAAGTCGGCCTGAGTCCTTGGCTTGCCGGTGAAGGAGTCTATCGGCTGACCGCACGTGTGAGCATTGCGGACGACATGAATCCCGGCAACGACAGTCTGACCATGATTGTGACCGTGACGGCGAGCGGAATCGGCACATGGCATGAACGCCGCTCGATGCCCGGCCCACCCTCCTTCAAGGAGGTGAAAGATGGAGCATGGCTTGCGTACCTCGAGAGCACCGGGCGTATCTACGCCGCCAAAGGTAACAAGACGACCGACTTCTACGAATACTCGCCGGCTGCCGACTCGTGGACACCGCTTGCGCCGATTCCGCTCGGCCGGGAGAACAAGCCGCCATCCAAGGGTGCGGCCGCTTGCGCGTCCGGCTCCAGCCGGCTCTACGTAACCAAGGGGAACAACACATCGGGTTTCTACTTCTACGATGTCCGGGCCGACTCGTGGCACCAGCTTGCCGACATCCCGCTCGGAACGACAAACACCCGTGTCAAGGGCGGCACCGACCTTGTATTTGTTGCCGGCTCCGGGCCTGAAGGCGACCGGGTCTACCTGCTGAAAGGCAATCGCAACGAGTTCTGGTGTTACCGGCCCGCGGTTGACTCCTGGACCGAGCTCGCACCGGCTCCGGCCGCGAAATGGGGCAAAGGGTCATGGCTGGTGGATGTGCCTGATGGCGGGCAGAATTCAAAGAGTCGAGGCATCGAAGGCTCCGACGGGAACCCCGGACTTGGTCCCCTAGACTCTCGACCGCCTGGTTCCTTTTCCGGCGGCATCATCCTTGCCCACCAGGCCAAGTATCACGGATTCTACGCATTTGACCTGCGCTCCGGTTCCTGGGGGCCGGCCCTTACTCCGATGCCGATGGTCGGGCGGGCTGGCCGGGCAAAGAAATCAAAGGACGGCGGTTGCGCAACCTGGATGGCCGGGGTGGTCTTTGCCCTGAAGGGCGGGAACACTCAAGAGTTCTGGTGCTACGAACCGCAGCGCGATTCGTGGACCGAGCTTGATACGCTTCCGGTCTTGGGCCGGTCCGGCAAGCGGAAGAGGGTGAAAGGCGGAGCCGACATCACCGCAGCCTCCGGTGCCCTCTTTGCCTTAAAAGGCAACAAAACCTTTGAACTCTGGCAGTACATCCCGAGCTCGGCACAAACTCAATCCCGCCTCGCCTCTCCCCTCTCTTCCCACTCCTCCATCTTGAATCCTCACCTCTCCGGTGCTTCGCGCTCATCGCTCATCGCTTCCCGCTCCCTTCCCGTTCTACTTCACCCATCGCTCATAACTCATAACTCATCACCCGTCTCAGTCTACGCCCCCTCTGGTCTCAAGGTTCTCTCGACAACTGCCGTGGGTCTCACCCTCGACGCCGCCCAGCACCTCCGCCCCGGCGTCTACTTCCTCCGCACCGCCTCCGGCCCGCTGGCCCAGACCCACAAACTGGTAGTGGTGAGGTAAAGGAAAGGAATCGAGGAGAGGGACATTTCAGATTTGGGATTGAAGATTGCAGATTGCAGATTGCCAATGGCAAATCGCAAAATGGCGGTGAAAAGTAGTCGAGCGAATCATTGGCAAACAGCGGCAACCCGGGACTGTACCGGATTGCGCCGCCGTGCTCGTCCGACCTGTTCGACGCGTCCGACAGGACTGTCCCTCGGTTTCCGCCCTACCCCAGTGGGGCAGAGATCCAGTGGTCGAGTGGCAAAAGGGAAAGTCGTCACGTGGTCTAGTGACGAACAATGGAGAGCGGACACGGAAAGGAATCAAGGAATGAGTGGATGGAGGGCGCGGCCTGTTGCTTGACTGGCAGCAGGATGGTTCTATAATCGCGCGTGGCTGCCAAGCCTGCCCGACATGAGCAGACCGGCGTGTTGCCGGAAAATGAGCTTGTCGCCCGTGGTCTGGTGCCTTCGCGTGCGCGGCTCGATGCCGGCCCGGTGGTAGTTGTGGAGTGCATCGAGGAGATTCCGTGTAATCCGTGCGCCGCTGCCTGTCCGCGCAAGGGGATTACCGTCGAGCCGAGCCTGACCAACACACCCAAGGTTGATTTTGATAAGTGCAATGGCTGTACAGTCTGCGTCTCTCGCTGTCCGGGTCTGGCGATTTTCGTGGTCAATCGGGCGTATTCGAAGAACGAAGGGACGGTAACAATGCCGTACGAGTTGTTGCCGCGGCCGGTCGAGGGACGGATGGTAACCCTGCTTGACCGGACCGGCAAGCCGGTAGGCAAGGGCAGAGTTGTGAAGGTGCGGGACACAAAAGCCCAAGACCGGTGCGCGGTTGTCACCGTGACCGTGCCGAAGAGACTGCTGAATACCGTGCGTAACATCCGGGTGTCCGGTCGCAAAGTCGAGACAAACCCCCTCACCCTGAACCTGTCCCAAAAGGGACGAGAGAAGACTAAGGAGAGAGTAGATGACTAGCGGTCTTGTATCACTCGTCCTCTTGGTGACTCCGCAGATGCCTTTGTCCATCGCCACGACCGATGATGCCCGGGCGGTCTTTGCCAACCCGGCCGGACTGGGCATGAGCCGCGAGACAGACTTGTACTACTTCTACAATGCGCACCGCGAGTTCACCCAGAACCACTCGTTTGCCCTGAATCTCGGCGGGCTGGGCGGGTTCTGGGAACCGGGGCGGTTGGGCGTGGCGCTGGGTGTCGGCGGCCGAACCGCAACGTCCGGCCTGCGCGTCGTGCGCGACACCGTCACCCGCTGGGACATGGGCGCGATGGTGAGGCCAGTGCGCTGGCTTTCGCTGGGTGTGGTCTGGCAGGACTTTTCCCGAGATTGGGGTCAGGTTCAGGTCGGAGCAGCGGTCCGGCCCATTGGCAGCAGGCTGACCTTGTTTGCCGAAACCCAGTCAATTGCCTGGACCAGATACACGGTCGGGTTTGAGGCTTTGGTTCTGGATGGGCTCGGTCTTGCCTGCCGGGTCGTGCCCGACTCGAGCATCAGACGTCCCAAGGTCTGTGCCGGACTCAGTCTTGGTCTGGGCAAGACCGGACTTGAGGTGTTCACTGCCCGGCCTCCGACCGCGTTGGGTCTGGCCCTGCGTCTGGGAAGCAACCGTCCGTCGCTCGTGCCGCAGCCGAAGCGCTATCTCGAGCTGAAACTGCGCGAGCAGGTCTTAGACCAGCGGCCCGGGTTCAGTCTGATGGGTGGCGGCCAGTCACGCCTGACCTGGGACCTTCTGAAGACGATTGACCAGGCGACGCAGGACCGGTCGGTTCGGGCGATGGTGCTGCACCTTGAGGGCGCGAGCATGACCTTTACCCAAGCCCAGGAACTACGTCAGGCCCTTGAGCGGTTCAAAGCCAAAGGCAAGCAGGTCTACGTCTACGCGCCGAATCTGCAGATGCTCGGTTACTAC